>Ga0334898_1000138_pt1 | contig 140396 bp, 117 predicted proteins | sample GraSluR3_MG_10_FD_207228 | JGI IMG/M metagenome (GOLD analysis project Ga0334898, IMG submission 207228) | Sludge microbial communities from methane-producing bioreactor in Wageningen University, Netherlands - Granular Sludge_3_08-R3 | ecosystem: Engineered > Bioreactor > Anaerobic >... | reverse complement strand
TCTTTTAAAATTCTTACTATTTTTTCTTCTGTAAACCTGCTTTTACGCATTCTGGTATCTCCTTTCTTTCATTTTACTCGGGAGATACCAAGTTTTAAACCGTTACTTTTTAGGGGGTCATGTCAAAAATATCCATACCCCACAGCGGTTTTAGCACCAATGCCATGAGTGGTTAGAGCTTCTTTAAGCCACTTTTTAGCTTCTTGTAGAATATTTTCATTATAATGTTTGGGCTTCATACCAAGATAAAAATCAAATGTAGCATCCTTAACAGTTAAAAAGAATAGAGGTCGGGGATCGTGATAATCTGCCGGTGGAGTCTGGTTATTTTTATCTGAATAATAAGGCACATAATGCGGATTCATAATATCTGGCTCAATTTTTGGAGCAGAGGTTGGAAAAGCATCAAAGAAAATGACCTCACCTTGTTGATCCTGATTGCCAAAGATCTTTCTGGTCACATTGAGTTCTTGCCATTCATTACTTTTAAGTTTTTTAACAAATGGGTCTGAAGGTTTTTTATTTTCTTTTTTGTTTTCAAATTTTTCTGTTAGTTCTTTTTCTGACTTGGTTTTTAATTCTTGAAACTGATCTTTATCCATTTCTATTATTTTATCAATTATGTGCCAATCATAAGGTTCAAAATCTTTGCCTAATACCTCTTGAATCACATAACTTCTAACCACCCCTTTAACAGCACTACCTGGAATATAAGGTATTCCATAGATATGATGCAAGGTCATAGAGGTCTCATAAACTGATTCATTGCCCAGCCCGACGATCAGGCGCCAGTCAACAGATTTTATATCTGCTTTTTTGATTTCATAGCCTAGATTATAATAGGATAACTGGATTTGATTTGTGTTGATGATAACTTTTTCAAATAGTTCTTTTGTTTTTTGAGTTACATCATATCCATCTTTCCTATAAAGGATAAATTTATCATTTTCAAACCTAGCAGCCTTATTAAGTTTAAGGGCAAAATTTTCAATATCATTTTTATTAAGAATATTGTGCGTATCATTAGGTAATCTATCAAACAAATATCTCATATTAGTAGCCTTATAACCTTTTTCTCCCTTTTCGATTAATATTTCAAAAAGTGCATTCTGATTTAAATATTTTTCTTCAATATCTTTTGGAAGGTTTGATTTGTGAAAGAAAATTTTGTTGTGTTCACTACTTGCTAAAAAACCAAAACCCTTATCTTTATTATATTCAACAAGACATGCAATTAAATAATTTTGATCATTTGTACTATTATTGCTAGTACTTCTTTGTTTTTGTGACTTTTCTTTATCTGTATCTTTTGATTCTTGCTTTCCAAATAATTTGTCAGTAAGACCATCAAACCCTTTTTGCCTACTCATCATCATTATCCTTTTTAGGTTTACCTTCACATAAACCGTCCGCAAAACGACGTAACCAGTTAAAGAACGCTAATATTTCTACTGTGACAGCTCTATAATCGTTTGAATTTAAAGAAACTATTTTTTGTACTAGAGCTTTTTCATCAAAATTATCCTGAAAAAAATGATTTACAGGACATTCTTTATCTCTTAACCAGTTAAAGATATTTGTATAGATAGTTTTATAAGATGTTTTATTTTGAGTAAAAACAAAGGCTAATGTGGCACTTAAACCATTCGTTTGGATCATTGCTGGAATTTTTTTGACGTGAGAATCATAATTTTCTATATTTTTTGCCTTGTCAGCAAATTCATATGCTTTCTGAGCTCTAATATTTTCTATATTTTTTGCAGTTGAAGCATTACCCATTATTGGCACCTCCATTCCACTTTGCTGTTCTCACAATGCCTTTACCAATCGTGGCATTGCCGCCAATCTGCATGACATCTGGCAGGCCAAGTTCAAAGAATTTCATAACATTTTCTTCTTCTGATTTACCGTTTTTCTTAAAGATACAGTCTTTTTTATCCTCTTCTTTAATAAATATCGGCGTAGTCAATGCCAAAGAATAAAGTATGCTTTCAGCCGGCAGGTATTCTTCAGTAAATAAAGCACCGGACTGAACCGTTCCGGTTTCAGGATTGATTTTAGTTCTTGTAATCACTTCTGTAGAGAGGTTGACGAAGTCTTTAAAGTCATCGTTTGAGAGGATAACGAGTTTTTTCTCAATATCCTTAACACTTATTTTTTCTTTAAGATGTTTTGCCAGTTTTTGGGTATTATCAGTACCATTTTGAACTTTAAAAGTGTATTCTTCAAGAATTATATTGCTATTTCCGACTTGTAGATCATTACTGGAAACATAACACTGGCCATTTATAACCGATTCGCAAGTAATATCTTTAATTGCTTCTTTTCCAAAGCATAATATCAAATCTTCTTTAAACCTCTCCAGCACATACGGGCAGGTTATATAGGCAAATACGCCCTTCATAGACTTCACCGGAAACAGAAGCAACCGGGCATCAGTGAATCCGAGAGCACCGGCGTGGGCATCACCATCTTCAGGGCCAAAGGAAAGGGAGATAGCTTCGTTGAATTTGTTTAGTTCTCTTTTTTCTTTATCCTCTTTTTGCTTTTCTTGGCCATTTTTATCTTTTTCCATCCAGGCATTATTGAATTTCAGACCATCTTTTTCAAAAGCATCTTTGAGCTTTTTAGTAGGCCCATCAGCTTTTTCAATTAATTTATATTTTGTCTTTCCATTACCATTTTTCTCTTCAATTAAATACTCTTCAAAAACTTCTCTAATGGCACCTTTAAGGCTTGAACCCTCAATTTTCGGAAAGCTGGTATGGCGTTCTCTTTGTATTGGTTGATCAACAATGCCGAGATCCTGACCACTGCCGGCATGCAATGGCGTCTGGACGATCATAAAAAACGGTTTAGCTTGTTTGTACATTAACGCACTCCTTTATATTTAATAGTTCTTTGATTTTATTCTTGAAAGCATCTCTATCAAGCTCATTAGGGCCTAAAAGATTCACATTTAAAAGCCTTGAACGATCTTGATATTTCTGTGCATATATTTTTTCATCTGTTGAAACCAGAATGGTTTTCACTCTTAATCCAAAATCTTTTTGAAGGGCAGAACTTTTGTATATCGTGCTATTAATGAGTTCTGCGGAATTAAAATCAAGTGATTTACATTCAATATGGTAAATTGCATTCCTGAAAGTAAATATAAGATCAATATCATTTTCGGGTTGATCCTGATCAAATCTGGATATATTACAACTTAAAATAACATCCAGAGGTTCTGTAATTTCTTCTTTTAGTTTTGTCAACAAAATAAATACATATTCTTCAAGCCAACCACCTGTCAGATACTTTATTTCATCTTTAGAAAGGGTGTTATTTTGAATGCTATAAACATTCTGAACTGAATTTAATAAAGATTGATCCGTTATATCATACTTTTTATCAGTTCTATGATCTCTTAACCCATCACAAATATTGATCAGACTTACTTTAAATGTATTATAATTATTGAAAATATTAAGTGTTACATCTTGTCTCTCTATAGCTTTGTTTTGAATTTCGTCTAATTTATTTTGTTTTGTCTTAATTTTAAGGAAATAAGAGCTTAAATATTCTTTCACGTTTAAGCGTTGGGTAATTTGAATTGTTTTATTTTCTTGTAAATCAATAAATTCATTCTTGGGAATAGGTATATATACAATCTTTGCATCAGGATATTTAGTTCTAATATAGTTATAAGCAGCTAATGACATTATTTTGGTGCCACCTGTCATGTTTAAAGTTATGCTATCAAATGTGTTTTCGTCAAAAAATTTATCTAATTGATCTGGAATATCAGATAAGGAATTTTCATCTACCTCAATAACATCATATTTTGATTCATTTATATCTAAGGTATTAGCAATAGCTTCAACCTTGTTGGATTTTTTCATCTTAGCTGTAGAGATAAAAAGCAGTTTATCATAATTATTATGATCTTTTAAAAAGATAATATTTGGTATTGTTTGATCACTTATCAATGAAATAATAAGCTTACCCATCAACCATATCCTCTAATTTATTGTATTTTCTGTAACAAACGTGTTTAAAAATCTGTTTACGTTCAATTTCTCCGTTTTTATTGGCTATTTCCTTGCTAATTCTTTCGGTCGTTGCATAAACAGGAATCAGACCCAGTTCAAAAGCCATATTCACAGTGATATAGGTTGCACCAAAATCGCCTTGAATCAACACATAGTCTTCTGATGCAGCATTTTCTATAAGCCATTGCTTTAATTGATGAAACAACTCTACCGGCAAATCTCCACAAGGATTGACATTTGACCACTGAGTCTGTAAATAATCAGGCATATAGGTAAATTCTTCAATGCCTAAAGTTTCTTCAGCATCTTTAACCTGATGATCAGTCAGTTTATGCGAGAATATCAGGAAAAGTTTAGGCATTATTTTACCGCCCCCACATAAGAGATACCAAAGCCCTGTTTGCTATAATTGTTATCAGGGAATTTATCTGAAATGCTTTGACCGTGCAGTTTTGAAATGTCCCCTTCTAATAATTTAAAATAATAGACACTGCCAGCCGGCACGGCTTTTCTCATTGTTTTAGGACAACCTTTTTTAATATCCCAGCCGCCAATAGAAATAGGTTTACCAATCGCAGCAGTAATAAGTTTAACTTTAACATCGTTAATAGTACCTTCCAGCGTATTCTTATCAATATCAACGGGCAACCAGCCTTTTTTAAAGATTGCCGGTGTTGAAAGATAGAGCTTAAACTGCCTACTCTCTTGTATTTTGTTCTTTATTTCACCAGATAATGCAAAATCAGGTTTTTGATCTTTTAAATCTTGATACTTAATGGCTTTGCCCTCACCACCCATTTTCATTAGGCCCTTGTCAGGAATGTCTAAACCTTCAAAATCAATAATGAGTGATAATGTATTGTCAAAACCTTTGGCCATACGGTTCATTCCTACCCTGTAAAGCATACCTTCATTAGAGGTATGGGTATGTTGGCTTCTTGCGATGCCTATTTTAGGTTCTGTTGTCAGGTAATCAGAACGTTTTTTTATGCTTAATTCTTTTTCATCATTAGCTTTTAGGTATTTTTCTAACTCTGATTTACTCAAAATACCATCTGATACATTTTCAATCTGCTTGTCATTATCTATTTGAACGATTTCACTAACTGGACAACTGGATAATACTTCACTTTTTATAGGGTTAGGATTTATGACAAAGACCTTATCCTTTTTAGCAGTCGTATTAGACCAGCCTTTTTCTTGTACACAGTCTAATGGAAGAGGAAAATAAAAATCATTGCCTTGTTTCAGGCAGATATTCTTGATAATCAGACCACTTGTCGGGTCATTTTCTGTATTAGCAAAATCAAGCTTACTCACATCCTCGGCAAAGTAAGCAGACCTCAACGCCCCATAGATAACCGACGGGTAAGGAGGAAACATTGTATCTGCCCAGGTATCTTCGCCTTTGGTAAAGGTCTTGCTATCTCTGAAAAACAGGGTATCGAGGGCATCAATTTGAATTGTAGGCATTATTTATTTACCTCCCTGTGTAAGAAATCGGCTATGTTTAGGAATGATAGGAAGTTTTGAACATCATCATTTTTTGATTCATAAAGTTTAAAGATTTTTCCTGCTAATTCAATGGCTTTGTCTTTTGTTATGCCTTTTGATTCGTTTCTTGAACGAATGAGAAGCCTTTTAAGTTCAGTATCTATGATATCATCAGCTTTTAGGTTACCAATCTTGCCTTCTTCATCCATCAGTTTATATAGTTCAGTATTCAGGCTTTTGATGAAGGTGTTTGAGAACTCTTCTTGCTTGAGATGATCTATTAATTCGCCTAAAAGACAGATTGAATTAACACCATTGCAATCTGGATAAAGTTTACATTTATCAGGCAATTCAAAATTCCATTTAAAGACAGTTTCTTCAATCTCACCTGAGTGTTTCAGTACGGCTAGACCAAAAGCGTTTCTGTCGCCTTTTTCTTTGGCTGCCTTTTCCATTTTTCTGGCTCGCTTCAAGACTTCACCCAGTGGTATTTTATAATGGGCTATGGCTACACCACAGGAAACAGTGAGGTTTTCTTTATCTTTTCTGTATTTTTTAATTTCTTCAGATTGATTAACCTCTTTTTCAAAGTTTTTTCTTAGAGCTTTCAAAACTTCTGTCAGGTGATTCAGATTCACAAAAGCTAAAACATCATCACCGCCAGCGTAGACAAGTTTACCTGAGCCATCATCTTGTTTAATAAAAGTTTTAACATTACCTGCATAAGTGCCCAGTTTTTCAGAAAGGTTTTTATGAAAATCAAGCAGCTCTTTTTCAGGATTGTTAATATTGTCTCCTGAAAGCCACTTGCCCATATTGTCGCCGTCAAGGGCAATGATAGCGTAGTATTTATTGAGTTTTAAATCTTTGTCTTTTGTAGCTTTTTTGATTTCTTCATTTTTCTTTTTGATTTCAGGCAATTTGTCTTCTAAACCCTCTAAGGCATTTTTCTTAAAATAGGTTTCAGAGAGGTTTTCGTCAAAATATAATTGCTCGTCAAAGGTATAACCTTTAAAGAGATCTTTATATTGATTTAAAAGGTTGGAATCAAGCTTTTTTAAAGTATCCATCAAAGCAATTTCAGCAGTTGAAGGGAAGTTTTCATTTTTGTAAAACCGTTTGGTGAAGCAGACGGCACAGAGGCCTTCGCCCGAGGTTAGTTTATTATCTTTGATTGATATAGCATCATCTTGAATATGGGCTGGTTTTTTATCACTACCATTCTTGCCTTTGGTCGGATGATAGAACAAAACATTTCTCTCTCCGCAAAGAGAGCATTTACGGCCTTGCTCTTCAAGCTGATTAAACACCCGGACGTTTTTGATAGCACCTAAAGTCTTTTCTATTTCTTTGTATTGAGCTTGATATCCCTTTTCATCGTAAGGCAGGATAACCCAGTTAATATCAAGGAAGTTGTCTATTTGATCATCAAAGTTATTTGGCTTTGGTTTACCATTACAAATATCATTAAATTGTTTATCGGCGGTCTTTTTAAATTCTTCTTTGACCTTTTCAGCCAGTTTTTTAGCTATTTCAATCTGGTCTTCATCAATAATAGCAAGGAATCGATTAGGTTTTGATTCAATATTCTCAGCAGGAAAAATAATTTCTTTTGGATTAAGTTGTGTTAAGGCAAAATCTATCAATTCTGATAACAATTGACTGCCAGCGTATAGGTCTTGGGTTTTGCGTGCCTGAGCTATAAAGCTTTGAACAGGCCCGATCGTGAATAGGAGGAGGTGGTTGGTCATAATAAAGCACTCCTAAAATCATCTTGTTTTTGCATATTAAAACCTGTAATACCTTTTTCAAAAGCTGTATTCAGGGTTGTAATTATTGGTATACATTCATTTTGAGTATTCTTAATAACTGAAACATAGATGGGAGAAGCCATTCTTTTAGATTCTCTGTTAATTTTTTCAGCAAACCCTAGTGCTCTGTCATTATTATTACTTGATTCATCTCCAATTACTTTTAATAAATCACTTTTGGGATCACCAATACAAATAGCTCTTATATATGGGTAATTGTGGTTTACTGTTAAGGTAAACTGAATTGAATTCTGGTTAATTATAAAACTAGTATTTATAGAATTAAGTAAACTAAATATATCTTCCAAAGAAATTGGAGAGTTATAAACAATATCATTAATTTTGGTTATTTTTACACTGCCAAAGCCTCTACGACTTCTTTTTCCAAAACTGCCCAGTATTGTTGTGAGAATGAAAAGATTTTTGACATCATTTTTTATTCTTTGATCTTTAACTTTTATATCAAGTGAAAAACCAGTACCAACAGGAATACAAGGAAGTGGAAAACCTTTAGAACATTTATTTGGATTATTTCTTGAACCGCATGCAGGTAATTTTACACAAGAAACATCACCTGAATGATGTGGCAGAGGTTTATATTCTTTAACATTGTTACTAATCAAAACTTTATCCTGTGGAATTACTATTGAAAACTTACTTTTGCCGACTTTTTCATCACTTGAACCGAATATTTCAGCCTCTTTATATCTTAAAGTTTCTCTTTCATTACTATGTTCTAAGGGCAAATGCCCATTCATCGCCCGCCACCAGAACCGCATTGCCCCTTTGATCGATGTCGGCCTCAATTCTGGCGTTTTTCCGTCCGCACCGGCTAAAAACATCGGTGTTATTACTTCACATTGAAATGTAATCTTTTCCATTGATAATTATTCCTGATAAAACTACCTTCCTAATTAATATAAAAAACTTACAATAAATTATAAAAAATGTCATTGTCATATTTTCGGTTTTACTATTTTAGCGTAAAGAATTGTTAAGAACTGCGATTTAAAAATCCTGAAAAGCATTATAATGACCAGTGCATAACTTAAAAAGTTTCGATGTTTAAAGCCCGTGTCATTACTGGCACATGGCTATATATAAAGGGGGGGCTTCGCCCCTCAGGGCCCGCCCACCCGCCCACAGTGGTCAGCTTTCAGGAATTATACACTCTACAAGCATGTCCCGGACAGGCGAAGGGTTACTCAAAAGTTCTAAAGAGGCTAATAATCTCCGAAGTGCACTAAGTGCGCTCCGGAGAGAGTTTTATTTCGGGCTAATTCAGGCATTTAATAAACTATTGTTATTTTGAGGAGGTCTTTTTCTCCTTCTCTGGCTAATACCCACTTGTCATAATGCTTTGACTTAAAGAAATCGGCATAACGTCTAAAGGTAATATCTTTAGGGAGGATCTCATAGCCTTTCTTTTTCAGGATATACTTCGTAAAACTGATGGCTTTGCCGATCGAAAAGGCGTTGGGATGCAAGGGTTCTTCTATTTCTTCTGAGACGAGGGCTTGGTAGCATTCTTGAATGTATTTCGTTTGGAGATCAGGCTATAAAGATTCCAGCAAAATCTCATAACTTTTTCCACCCCGTTGATCTTTTGTCCTGGCAATGTATTTTTTATTTCGAATCGCTAAACGCATTGCCCTGGTGGTAACATTTTTAAGTTTGGCGACCGTGTTGATATCCAACCAGCAGTTTTTTGTATCAATTATCGGTTTATTCATTGACATACTTATTTCTACGACCATTATTCTTTTTGCGTGTGTTGCCAATGATAACCGATCTAAAGAAAGTTGCAAGACTTTTCTCGCAAGTGATAAGAAGGGTTTCGATTATTTTATACTCAAAAATCTTACCGATCGGTAAGATTCATCCAGAAATTATACAACTAGTTTTAAAATATTACCGATCGGGAAGATCTCTAAATCATCACAAATAGTATCTAACAGGCAATTTTTCGTAAATTATTTATAATTTTAATCTTTTACTGGTATTTTCACAATTATTTAAAACAAATTCCAGTATTTCATCGCCGATGCTGGCTTGCAGTTCTTTAACAACCTTTTCCAGCTCTACTGGTAGCGTATTTAGTTGTCTTTCCAGCTCCTCGAGCGTTAGTGCTGGGTTCACATCCAGCTGTCTGGAAAAATTTTCCCAGTCTCTTAAAGTGACTTTCTCAATATATCGGGTTTTACCGATTTTCATCGCCATTGTATGTTCGAGGTCATAGACAGTGGTACAAAGAACATCATAGAAAGGGGCTAAAAGTATGCCATTATCCATATGAAGCAGGGAAAAATTCTTTCCATGCGCATCACAGTTGCCGATTAAATAGTTAAAAACAGCCATTGAAATAAACTTCATTTTTTCAATAGCTGGCCTGTTTGTCAGGGCTAAAACTTTCAGGCAATCTTTAAAGGTTACCTCATACTTGTTATCTGCCCAGACACCCAACGCCTGCGCAAAATCTTCATGGTGAAGGCGCATGATTTCATTGTTTTGCTCGATCCTGTCAAAACGTTTAATAAGAAAGAACTCAATGTTGCCAGCCTGCCTTATCTCAACAGGTGGAACACTTATGCCAGTTGCCATTGCCGCTTTTAAGCAAATATACTCATTGGCAACGGACTGATTAAACCGACTTAATGGTGGCTTTAATATATGTGTGGTAGGGCTCCCTGCAACAGGAAGTGCCATTTTACCTTCAATGACACAGATAGGTGTTTTTTCCTGCACACCTGCCAGTGATAACCTGCGCCCGAGATAAGGTCTTACGGGTAAATCTTTTATTTGCTTTTCCAGTTCTTCATCTGAAATCAATTCTCCTTGCAGGGGAATGAAAGTTTGCTCTCTTTCAGGCTCATCAATGATGTGAAATGAAACGGCCCCGGCACAATCATGCCCAATTGCGGCTAATAGAGCGAAATCGTTATTCTCATTTATTTTATAACGGACGCCAAGTGCTTTTCTGGTTGCCGGGTTTTCCGGTAAAAGGCCGCCAAAATATGCTTTACATTGTTTTTCAGTATAAACCTCTTCTCTTACAGGCAAACTTATCGACAGTGGCTTATGAGCGTTTTTTCGGTATTGAAATCGCATTTTTCCCTGATATTCCTCAAGGATACCGACTTCTTTGCCATATAATCTAACGGATAACTCTTTAATCTTCTTTATTTTCAAGGCCAACCTCAATGAAATCTACCAGTGGACTTGCGGCGGGGGCAATCAGATCAACCTTTATGCCGAGACCATTGAGGACAACTAATGTCTTGGCAATCTGACAGGTCGGTTTACCGTTTTCCAGGTCTACAATAAAACGTGCCCCTATATTACAGAGTTTAGCAAGCTTTTCCTGCGTCAGCCCCTGTGATTTTCTGGTATTCCTAACAACCATACCTATTTCTTCTGAAGATTTTACTAGCATACTCTTCTCTTTTCTTACCGTACTGTAATATTATAGTGGATTCTCAGTAAAAAACAATACTTTCTTACCGTTCGGGAAGATCTGTAAATCAAGATAAAAAGTATCTACCAGGCATATTGATGGTGTTTTTATAATTTTATCTTTTTAATAGATTCTAAATTTTATTACTTTAGCAACAAATCACTTGATAGGCCTAATGTGCTAAAATAACAATCATCGAGTGTTAAGACCAGTCACAATACGTTTTGAATAGAACAACAGGGATTGCTGGAGATAGTAATAAATGTTTATCTTTATAGGGGTATCTGTAAAATCCAACTCAAAGATAATATTGGAGCTAATGCTGATTTTAATAAAGCAAAATCTTTAAAACCTATTTTCAATAAAGATGTATCTACATTAATTGAAGAATTAAAAAAAGAACTGTCAGGGAAATAGAAACGTTATTCAATGCGTGTTAAAAATATTATGCAATATATATTTTCACTTGCTGAATAACATTTTTCGCTTTTTGGTAGGTTTTATAAAGGTCATAACCAGAAATTCACAAAGTTATTCTGCCATTAAATTATTCGCCGCAAATTATGCGGAGAATAGAACGGTTTTACTCCGCAAGAATCAAGGAAGTTTAAACCAACACTCATTAACTAATATTTTGCCATTAACCTGCCGTTATTTTGCCATTAAATTTTCAGATAACTTGTATTTTCTGGCTTTTTTGGATAAATTTACAATCTCAAGGAAACCTTCTTTTGTCCACTCAAGAGCTAATTGCCTGGCAGATCTACCAGAAAAACCAAAAAACATGGCTATATCTTGACTTGTAATAATTTCTTGTTGCTGAAAGAGTGTCAGTATTTCCCTTTGTTTAGGATCTAACTTTCTTAAGATTTTTTCCTGATCTTCTTCTAGCTTTACAGATACATTTTTTGCGTGATATTCAACTTTTTCAAATGCTTTTGCCATACCTTCTATGAAATATTCAAGCCAGGGAGTTATATCCGCTTCCACTCTTCCCATATAATAGTTATGAGATGGCCCGATAGAAATTGCTTTATAATATGATGACAAGTCTTTAGCATAATACTCTTCTAATGAATAGAGTCCCTTTAAATCATAACCACCTGCATGAAGTATAAAAGTTGTTAACAATCGGGCGGTTCTTCCATTGCCATCATAGTATGGATGAATTGTTGCGTACTGATAGTGAGCAACACCAGCTCTTAATGGGCAAGGAATGTCATTGATAGTTTCATTAAGCCAGTTAACCAGATCGCATATTAATACAGGAACATCTTTTGCTTCAGGAGGCATATAAACAATATGTCCGGAAAGACTATCTTTAATAACATTTTGCCCTTCTCTATAAAGAGATGGTTTAACTTTAGCTTTTCCAGCAGACATAACAAAAGCATGCATTTTTTGAATATCTTTTTCTGTAAGGGTTTGTTTTTTCCTTGCAAGCTTTTCAATCTCAGCTAAGGCTATGTAATACCCTTTAACTTCTTTTTCATCTCTTTCTTTTCCTGGAATATGTTTATTTTCTTTTATGACTGCTTTCACATCTTTTTCGGTTAGCCTGTTACCTTCAATCATTGTAGAATAATGAGTAGAATATAATTTAGCACTTTCTCTTAATCCAGAGAGTACAGAGGGAGTTATTGGTAACGTTTTTATGCGTTCTTTTACACCTTCAATATTGATGAGTGCATTGGCAATTTTATTCGTAATGGAATATCTTGGTGAAAAATTTAATGGCATCATATTACCAATTTTATGTCATTAACCTGCCATTATTATGCCATTAAACTGCCATTAAATCAAGAATTATTTTTAGCACTTTGTAAGTCTATGAGTGAAGGAAGTCTAAACTTTTGCTTCCAATTATCTCTGTTTGTTTCTTGGTAGGTATAAGAACCTTTTTTAGTGCTCTATAACATTATAAAAACAGGGTTAAGGTATAAAGAAAACGTTCAGAATATTGCTAATATTGGTCTAAAATTAGTATCATTTCTTAAAACATCTGCCAGAACTGCCTATTATTTATCCTAAAACCTTCCTTTATTTAATTTTTGGACAGCCCCTCATAATTGTTTATAAATTATAAATGGCTATTTCTTTTCTATCAGCTTGCCATCTGCATCAAACTGTTTAGCATAATCAAGCAATTCTTGAGTTTTGATTTTGTAAACTTCGGTATACTTGTCACCTGCACCAGAATAGATAGACAGTTCACCATCTTTTTCAGCTATACCCGTGGGGAAGACAACCCATTTATCCGGGCAAATAGAATTGCGTTTCTCATAGTTATTTAGCGGCACCATCATCGGATGAGGCACACGGTGAAGAACTTTTGTAGGGTCATCTTTATCGAGAATAGCTACACCTGCTGTATAGATACGTTTACCGCTGTCGTTATCTTTTTTAGAAGTATGATAGACAAACAGCCAGCCGTCTTTTGTCTCTATTGGTGGCGGGCCTGCTCCTAGTTTCTGTTCCCAGCCGAATTTAGCTTCCATAATTGTGTGTTTATCTTTATTGGCCCGATAATCTTTGAGATAGTCTGTCCAATAATTGCTATTGAGGTCTTCAAATTTATCGAAATAGGCAACCTGTATATCGTGCCCGAGCCTATGCATCAGGGCATACTTGCCATTAACCTTACCCGGGAACAATACAACGTCTTTATCCTCCATATTGGGACCAATCAAACCGTAGCGCTTAAAACCTGAATTAGTGATGGACTTCACCTGTTCCTGCATATCGTGCAGTTCAAGCTTTTCAAGGGCATTTCTGAGGTTTTCTGCATCTTCAAACTTTTGACCTACAAGAGATTCAAGCTTTCTTTTCTCTTCTGGTGTTCTGACAGTACCCTGTTGAACCAGGCTATCAATGCCATACTGTGTAATTTCATATTCATTTTTAAAGTTTTTTGTTGACATAAGCCCCAGGCGTGGGCCTTTAGGTGAATATGCACAGTAGGCTATATAGTAAGTGTCATCAATCTTTGTAACTCTTGGATCTTCAATACCCCATACTTCATAACCTTCTTTGGGCAGCTCAATAGGCAGCTCAGTACGTTTATCTACGTTTATACCATCTTTACTGGAAGCCAGACCCCATCGTGATACACTGGGCTGATTAGGATAACAGCAATCTGATGCCCGATAAAGAACGTGAAACATTGGCTCATCATCGCCCGGCAACTTATCATAAAATGCGCCCGGGTTATAGGTTGCAATATTTTGCCAGTCTCCTTTCAGGTCTGTTGGCTTGACAACGATTTCTTTTTCTGGTCTGAGTATTAATGGTGCGTCTTTTGACTTTGACCTGACTGCTTTTTGTACTTCTTTCCACCAGTTTTCCTGTTCATGCCAGTTATAAGTCTGTTTCTTACCTGAAAAAGAAAGCTTATCTAATAAGTTAATTGCTTTTGAAGCCTGTGGTTTTGATGTAAAGCAACATTGGTCTGCTTTTAATTGATTTATTTTTGCCCCCTGAAATAGCTGTATTCTTTTTGTTGATGGAATAAGTGGCTGCTTTGCAACCGGAGAATAAAGGTCTACACTGTTAATCATATTAACTCCATAATCCTGAATTGATCCGTTTTAACCCTCTTGAGATATTAAGTATATAAATATTCGATTTTGATACTATATCAGACAAATATTTACCTTTCTTTATAATCCCTATCAGGAAGGCCTCTTATTAACAATATAATCTCACTCTAGAAGTATTTTAAATGAATATAGCTAATTATTTTCTTTAAGAGGCTTTCAAATAGCTAAAAAGCCCGTATTAGAAATCCTTTAACAGGCTTTATTTAGAGATTTCTTAAAACGTTAAGAACTATTAAGAAAAACTTTGTATTGACCTCATCAATCAAAATCAGACAACTTTTATATACCTGATAAATACGCTATATTCTTTTTTATTCATACTTTTTTAGATTTTAAATCTCCTCGGGCAATCTGAAACCAGAAATTGTTTTTTTATATACAGGGGAAGCTTAGAATATTTAAGCAGAATCAATGGGGATAGAAATCAGGACTTAAAATATGTGCGTTGTTTTAGTTATGTAATTTTATCAGAACGTATCTCTCAATACCTTTCAAGTATCTTTATCTCTTAGAACATAACAGGAAAGCTATTTTACTTTCCTATTATGATGCTACCTCACTTATACCTTTCCAACCGGGAAGGTTTTTTTTATTTCGCTTTGAATATGTTAATCTTTTTCACATAAATAACCAGCTGAGCTATAATAATCTGTATTCACAATACGTTATAAATTTTTTATTAACGAAGGGTTCTATGGGTATATTCAAGAAAAGTATATTGTTTTCAACACTTTTAAGCTTTTTAATTGTATGCAACCTCCCTGCCTTGGCTATACTTGGCAATACCAAAGATCAAAACCAGCAATTATACGGCTCTCCCATGAACATACCCAGATATCACCACAGCGGTGCCAAAAATATCATTATCTATAAGAAAGATAATGCAGACATAACAGTTGTTTATAGAAATGATATCTCAATTCTTGAAAATATTAGCTATCCCGTTGCTGTGAACTTATCTACAGCCATTGAAGACATGAAATCATTTATATTGCCTCCTGATAACCAGATACCTGCTTTTTCATCAAGAATGCCCTTTGGCGAAGCACATTTTGAAGAAAATATCTATAAAAACGGCATTAAAACCAAAATTATTTTTAATTCAACAGGGCAGGCAACAGAAATAATTTCGTCTATGATTTCAGGGTTTGAAATTGCAAAAGACCAGCAGGATGACTAAAAAGCTTGCTATCATTGGCGCAGGCGCTGCCGGTATGTTCTGTCTGGCTAATATTATTGAGCAAGAAAACTTCTCAGAATTTGATATAACCATATTTGAAGCACTTAAAGAACCTCTTCAAAAGCTGCTCGCTACCGGTGGAGGCCGCTGTAATCTTACTAATAACATTAAAGATAATAAAATTCTTTCATCACAATATCTGAGGGGTGAGAAGTTTCTTTACTCAATATTTAATCAATTTAATGCACAGGATACAATTCACTGGTTTGAACAGCACGATATTAAAACTTATACAGACGACCAGGGATGCGTTTTTCCTGGAACAGATAAAGCTCAAACAATCAAAAACCTGCTTTTTCATTACACCAGAAAAAACAATGTTACTCTTAAAACATTCTGCTGCGTGGAAAAAATCTTGTTTCATGACCATAAGTTTACCCTTGAAACTAAAACCGGATCAGAAACTTTTGATTACATACTCCTGTCAACTGGAGGCAAGTTCAGCATCAAAAAAAACATCACAATAATAAATGGCTATAACCTAGCTCTATCTTTAGGCCACACAATAACAGGGCTTTATCCGGGCCTTACATCCTTAAAATCAGACAAAACAGGGCTATCAAACCTTTCAGGGATAACATTAGAAAATACTAAAGTTACCCTATATTCTGAAAATAAAAAATTAGCACAGAAGCAGGGCGATCTTCTTTTTACCCATAAAGGGCTTTCCGGGCCTGTTATTCTGGATCTTTCTTCAATGGCAGCCTGTATTGTTGATGGCAAGTATAATAAAGTTTCAATATCACTAAATTTTAGCAATGCAAAAAACCCAGAAACTTTTGATAAAGAGCTTATTCAGATTTTTATGGATAATAAAAATAAAGCAATACTGACGCTGATTACCAGATATTGCCCGAGAAATCTTGCAGGTTTCATTTTAGAGGATATTAATATTGATCCAGAAAAAAAGGCCAACAGCATTACTAAAACTGAACGCAAGCATATTGCAAATGCTCTTACTGACTATCGAATAAGCATTTCAGGGGCTGATACTGCCAGTGCGATGGTTACAGCAGGCGGGGTTAACCTTAAAGAAGTTGATTCACGCTCTCTTGAATCTAAACTCAGGCCGGGGTTATTTTTTGCCGGTGAAATCCTTGATGTTGATGGCTTTTGTGGAGGCTATAACCTTCAATTTGCCTGGTCAAGCGGCTATATTGTTGCCAGAACGTTAGGCAAAAAGTAATACATATGTATTACTAATTATCCCTTTTTTAAGGTACTAACAGGGTTATAGGCTGTTGAGGTTCCTTCAGGGAAAATGATAATTGGTGAGGTAGTAAGAGGTTTTCGCTCTTTTAATGGGCGCCAATAATCTTTAACCAGTATTATAGATGATTTTATTAGCTCAAGTTCGAGTTTGTTAATAATATCCTGAAAGTGGCTGTAGCTCTGTATTGCTTCACAAAGGTTAATATGGAGAATGGCGTTTCTGTTTTTGAGCCCTGCATAGTTTATAAGATAATTCAGGATGTCTTTATAGTATTCAGAATAAGGAAGTGCCGTAAATATACAGGCATGAGAAACAGTATTATCAACAGTTCTAATGTCAGCATAAGCTACAATAGATTTGTTCTCAGGGTTTTCCAGAACCCACTGGGCAATTTCTATACCATTAAAATGATTTCTAAAAAATCTGGAAATACCCGAGTTAAAGTCATCAGGGTCTTTTTCAAGGCTAATTTTTGCCTGGGGTTTAAGGCATTCGATGTAGAGGTCATAAAGTTTTTCTGTATCAGACGAATTCATCTTTCTAAAGTTATTAATGTCAACTTCGGGCAATATTTCGCCATTAAGTGGGTACTTATATGTATATTCTCTGGTGCAGAATCTGAATCCACAGGCATTCTTAAAGAGATCCTGAGCATCTGCATTCATTTCGTCCAGTTCTGCTATGAAGGTTTCTACGCCTTCAGCACCATATTTATTTACAATATAGTCTATAAGGAGTTTTCCTACGTCATAGGCATTGGGTTTCAAGTAAAACTGATCTATTTTCCAGCGCAATTTGGTCTTTGAATCAGGTATAATAGCAATTAAACCAATTATGTTGTCGTTTTCTACTGCTACATAACCTTCTTGAAGAATTTTCCAGCCAAGTGGCAGATAATAATGAATTTTCAATACAGGGCTGGTCAGTTTTCTGGGGTTAGCACTTGCCACAAAAGATGGCACAACAGGCATATCAACTTCATCAAAGAATTTATTGATCCTGTTATTGTCTGTAATTCTTACTGGTCTTATTTTTATGCTGGATTGTATCATAATATTCTCTAAGAAAGCTTGCGCTATAATTCATTTTATATTTATTTTGAAATAAGGTCTACCAGGTTAAAATCCTGGGGCACTGTAAAATAGTCTTCTGAAAGTAGTTCTGGTGATATAAATTCTTTTTCTTCAATTCTTACAATAGTTTTTCGATCATTAGATGTTATTTCTACTTCATGTGGAAAGTATTCAGGCAATTTAATTTTTACTATATAAAAGACAGGGCCAATATTGAAGACCCATTTTTCGTATCTGTCGGGGCCATCAACAATTACTGTTTCAAAGTGTGCGTTAATTTCAGTTAAATAGCTTTTAAGACTGATTTTATCCTTAAGTATTTGCAGTGGAGGAAGTTCATGTTCGAGGATATTTTTAGAATACATTAGTGTAATAGTTTTTCGACGGGGATTAACCAAAAAAGCCTTTTGTGTATCCAGTTCTACGATGTAATAAATTTTGCTCCCTGTATCTATTCTAGCTTCATTAGCTTTGATAGTAAAGACAACCTGCTCTTTATCTTTTTTTTCACCTGTTATTTCAGTGACAAGCATTTTTCCACGTGTAGCAGCATAATCTCGGGCAGTTATTTCTGCTGGAAATAAAACGAAAATTAACAGTATTACTATAAAATATCTTATCATTTAGTCGATTTGAACAATCATATCTATTTCTACTGAAGCATTCAGAGGAAGTTCTTTTACCCCAATAGCTGTTCTTGTGTGGTTACCTATTTCCGGGCCAAATATTTCGAGTATAAAATCTGAGGCTCCATTAATTACACCCGGTTGATTGTTAAAAAGTACGGCACTTTTGACAAAACCATTTATTCTTACAATTCTGGTTATTCTGTCAAGATCACCTATAACAGCCTGTATTGCGCTTAAGGCATTTAGAATACAGAGTTTTGCAGCTTTCTGTCCTGATTCTATGTCAGAGTATATACCGCCTATTTCGCCTGAATAAACTATTTCTCCATCTTTCATAGGTAGTTGGCCTGATGTAAAGACAAGGTTTCCTGTCTGCAAAGCAGGAATATAGCTGGCTACTGGCTTTGGTGCCTCAGCAAGGGTATAACCCAGTTCCTGTAATCTTTTAACTATTTTAGACATTTTTTACCGCCTGAATACTAATACCAATTTGACATTATACTTGAAAAAAAACGGGTTTAAAAGCCTTATGCTTTAAAATTAGAGTATAGTTATTTTTATTATTAACAGCTATCTTATATTTTATCTTAATTAAATATAATTTATATTATAATTAAGGAGTATAAATACACTATAAAGCATTAAGGTTACTCAACAAATTGTTGACTGCAAACTGACTTCAACCGGTCTTAACCTAAAAAATACCTGCAAAAATTGATAACTTCCCCATTAAGATGTATGAACATAGTATAATTTACATTCTATAATCAATTTAAATACTAAACAAAAAATCAATGCATAACTTAAAAATTTATCACCATAGTTATGCGTTAGTCTAATAAAGGAGATAAAATATGTCTGAAAAACCAAGGATTTTAGCATTTGCAGGCAGTCTAAGAAAAGATTCTCTAAACAAAAAAATTGTTAAAATTGCTGCAAAAGCAGCAGCTGAAGCCGGTGCAATAGTCACATACATTGATCTTAAAGACTATCAGGTACCTGTTTATGATGGCGACATAGAAGATGAGACAGGAATACCGGTAAAAGCAAAAGAATTTAAAGAATTAATGAAGTCTCACCACGGTTTTTTAATTGCATCACCTGAATATAACAGCTCTATATCAGCAGTACTAAAAAACCTTATTGACTGGGCCTCTAGACCCGAAAGAGGAGAACCTGTGCTGGCAGCTTTTAAAGGTAAAACAGCTGCTCTATTGAGTGCCTCTCCAGGTAAATTTGGAGGGCTAAGAGGGCTTTATAGCCTTCGAGAAATTCTTCAAAATGTTTTTGTTCTTGTGTTGCCTGATATGTACTCTCTTTCAGCGGCTGATAATGCATTCAACGATGATGACACAATGAAAAATAATGATCAACTTGCCAGTGTAAATGCTATTGGTGAAAATTTAACTAAATATCTTTTAAAAACTTTAGAGTAACTTTTATTACTTAAAATACAATACCTGAGTAATAGTTTGCAAAAATACTTTTTCACAAGTATTACAAACTGATAAATTGTTAAATGTAACCAAATTTCACAATTCTGATAGTGTATTTGACGTATTTTATCAAATATATCTGGTATTTGATGAAAAATAACTATAAAATATAATAAGATATTGATTGTTTTCAGCAGAGGTTAAGATGGCAGAAAAAAAAGTTATAAATATTGCAACAATGACCAATGCCCAGAAAGTTGCAGCTCTTTTAATACTTTTAGGGCCTCAATCAGCCTCTGAAATACTGAGAAATATCAAAGATGAAGATGAAGTGGAACATATTACTCTTGAAATTGCTGCACTGCACAGAGTCCCGCAAGAACACCTGGAAATTATCCTTGAAGAATTTCATAATATGTTTCAGGCAAGCGGGTTTATAGCTCAGGGTGGCGTAAATTATGCCCGTCACCTATTAGAATCTACCTATGGAGAGAAAAAAGCCGATGCCATTCTTGATAAAATGATGGCATCTCTGCAAAGTACTCCTTTTCAATTTTTTAACGAAGCTGATCCTTCACAACTGGCAACATCTTTCCAGAATGAAAACCCCCAGCTGGTTTCTCTGGTGCTGGCTTATCTCAGACCAGAAAAAGCAGCAGCTGTATTGAACAGTCTTACACCAAAAATGCAGGCGGCTGTTGCCACCAGAATTTCTCAAATGGATAGAACAAACCCCGAAGTTCTCGCAGAAGTTGAAAGAATACTTGAAAATAAATTTTCCTCAGTTGTATCACAGGATTTCTCTAAAGCCGGCGGTGTTGAATGCCTTGCTGACATACTGAACAGATCTGATAGAGCTACAGAAAAAGCTATTATGGAATCTCTGGAAGAAAATGACCCTGAACTCGCTGAAAACGTACGTGAACTTATGTTCGTCTTCGAAGATCTTATCCAGCTTGATGATAGAGCCATTCAACGACTGTTAAGAGAAGTAGAAACAAAAGACCTTGCACTGGCTCTTAAATCTGCAAACGATGAGGTTAAAGAAAAAATATTCCGCAACATGTCTGAACGGGCAGGCAATATGCTTAAAGATGATATGGAATATATGGGCCCGGTGAGAGCTAAAGATGTTCAGGAAATGCAAACTAAAATAGTAGGAATTATTAGAGCCCTTGAATCTACTGGTGAAATAATCATATCTCGTGGCGGTGAAGACGATATGATTATTTAACGCTTCTCAAGTTTACTTAAAGATAGAATTGCGTCTCTTAAATTGCCATTAAAATATTTGTCTGCAAGGGTTTGAAGATCCTTTTTTAGTGCCATGTCTTTTGTTTCAGCAGTTTGATAAAAATATTTGTTCTTTATCTGTACTTTTTCTAGCCTGTTCTTTTTACAGAGGCGTAAGCACGTTGTGTGTATTGTAGTATAAACATATTGCTTCTCTGGGTTCTTTTCATTAAGTGCCTTTATTATAGATTTAACGTCTACAAGGTTTCCATTTACTTCTGTTAAATCCCACACACATTGCATAACACTATCTTCAAGTTCACCAAATTTAACTTTTTTTGATCTGGTTGTTTTCATACGCTTTCCTGTTGCCTTTTGAAACGATTAATAATAACACAAAACCATATATAAATAGGATTAGATAAAGGTATAATATTGTCTATAGCCTTAAAGAGCCTGTTTACACACTAATACTTATGTATTGTTGAAAAACTAACCAATTATTGAATTCTCAAGTATTTCGCTAATGATAATCATTCTGAAATTGTGAATTTTCATTGCAATTATAAATTAGAAAATATATCTGCTTAATTAAAATTTAAAAAAAAACTCATTTAAAAGATCGTTGCATAACTTAAAAATTTTTCGATGTTCAAACCCCAGATACCGCCCACCCTAAAGGAAGGCATGAGGTCTCTTCTTTTTGAAAAAAGAAGCAAAATGTTTTCACAACTGGCTTGCTGACTTCGTATACGTGCTTTGAAAGCCCGGGGCAAATCGACTCGTTCAATCCATATCTTCACTTTTAATATTTTTAAAATCGAAAACAAAAAATCTATTGCTATAGTTATGCATTAGTCTTTTTATGATAAATTGTTTGTATAACTTACTCTCAATAAAGGAAATATTATGTTTTTCGGATTTGAACTGGCACTAAATGAAGACTATCTCAACGAAATTTTTAATGAAAGAAGTGTCGAATATATATTTAACCCGTTAAAAGAATATGAACGGCTTGAAAACAACGACAAAATAGCACTTAAACACCTGGTTAAAGCATCAAAAGCACTGGATTATGTGTTTTTAAAACAGGATCATTCCAGAAATCTTGACCTTAAAATGGCTCTGCAAGAAGCTGCCCTCAAAGGCAATACACGTGCAGAAAAAACACTGAAACTCTTTAAAATCTTTAACGGAATTGAAGGCAATGACGGGCTTTCTAAAACCCCTGTCAGATTATTTAAAAACCTTGAACAAACTAAAACAAAAAATATTTTTCCTGAAAAGCTTACACCTGAAGAACTTATTAAATATTTAAAGGAAAATGTTGAAGAAATACCTGCTATTTTAAGTTTTGATACTATCGTTAGAAGAGATGGTAATACTCTTAAGGCAATACCATACTATATTGCCTTTGCCAGAGAGTATAAAATAGCTGCAAAAGAACTTCTTAATGCAGCAAGCTTTACAACCCACGAAGGGTTTGCTAAATACCTTCGAACACAGGCTCAAGCTCTAATGTCAAATGATCCTGAATATAGCTATAAAGCAGATACCCTGTGGGCCAAACTCTTTGATTGCCCTCTGGAATTCACTATAGGCCGTGAATCATACGCAGATACGTTTACAGGCTCTATTGTAGAGAATATCGATTTTTTAAAATTACTGGAAAAACATAACCTTACAGTAAAAGCCAAAGATTTTATTGGAGCCCGAACAGGCATTGTAGATATCGAAGCCTCCAGAAACCTCATGGATTATAAAAACCACCTGGCATCTCTGGCTAAACTTATGCCAGATGCCGAAAACTATAAACAATCAATAAACAATGCCAGCAAAAATGAAATCAACCAAACACTTGTTGATGTAGATCTTGTTTATCTTTCAGGCGATTACAGCGCCCTTAGGCCTGGTATCACTCTTGCTCAAAATTTACCTAATGATGATAAGCTTGCAGCACAACTCAATTGCGGTAATAGAAATGTGTTCCACAAGCAAATCAGGCATACAGTAGATCATGAAAAACTACTGAAACTCTTAAATTCATTAGTAGATCAATCTTTACATGATTTATATGACAGAGAAGCCGACCATTTATTTACAATTGGACATGAATTGGCTCATTCCCTTGGACCTGTAACAACAACAGATGGTAGAGATAAAAAAGTTTCTCTTGGTGATGGCTATGGAGATATAATAGAAGAGTGTAAAGCAGATGTGGCCTCTTTATATGCAATAGATTATTTTGTCAAATGCAATAAATACAGTCAAAAGCTGGCTAATAAGATGCTTGTTACCTGGGCAGTAGACCAGATGCCACTGAGTGAACCTGACCTGACACAGGCTCACCGAATGAGAGAGTTGATGCAGCTAAATTATTTTATTGAAAAAGAGGCTATAATGATAAAACCTGCAGGTAAAATGAATGTAAATCTTGATAAAATGATCCCTTCTGCCCGCAATATGCTTGTAGAAGTCATTGAAATTCAACTTGAAGGCTCAGCTGATAGAGCAAGACAATTTGTCGAAAAATATGGCTCCTGGAATGAAACTATGAAATATATCAGCACAACTAAACAAAGCTTAAAACCAAAACCGTTCAAGATCTTAAAAATGCCACTAGCCGAAAAGCTTCTTGCAGAGGCATAAATTAAATATTACCAGAAATAAAGTTATAATTAGTAAGAATTAAATATAACATATCTTGTATTCTGGATAATTAAATACAAGATAGATAACAAATATAAACTTTTTCAATGCTTATTTACCATTTCCCATAAGCACAAAAGGTGCCCAGTAGTAAGGATTTTTATACTTATTGGTGTTAATAAGCTTTATCTGAGCAGATCTTAATGATTTTGAACGACTATTACCCTGTGAGAGCTGATGATAAAATTCTTCCATAAGAAGAGATGTACTCTGATCGTTGACTTTCCAGAGAGATGCAATAACAGCAGGTGCGGCTGCCATTTCGAATGCTGCACCAAGAGCACTGATTTCAGCTCCCCGGGTAATTCCTATATTGCTATCACAGGCAGACAGAACAATTAACATTGTATTTGAAAAGTCATACGCCATAATTTCAGAGACTGATAAGAAATTATGATCTTTGCCAGCAAATAACAGCCTTGAATCACCCGGGTTATTATTGTTTAATACGCCGTGAGTAGCTAAATGTATTATATCATAATCATTATAAATCTCTTCGTCAAAAGCATTACGCAGCGCATCAGATCGTATATATATTTTGTTATTGACAAAATTAGTTGCAATAGTTTTTACTTCTTGCTCTGAAGAGGGCAGATCTTCAGTGGGGTTGCCAAAAGCCAGAAATTTTGTATTTCTTGTGATATTCAACCCACTTTGGTCAGCTAATTTTAAGGTTCCAGAACCTGTTAAGTTAATTATATTAAACTTTTCAACCATATACTTGTTTCCATCATGTAGAGCCTGAAATGGTATATAGCGCAAATTTTCGTAAGGGCTAATAATAAGCGTATCATAACCTTCTATATCTTTTTCTATTGGTGCTATTAAAAGCTTATAAAGATCATATCCAGCTTTTTTTAGCTGAAATTCATCATGTTCATTAAGTGATTGTCTGAACTTAACTAACATATTAAGAATATCTTTATTGCCGGCAGGTATCTCTTTGAATGTTGAAACTTCTTTTCCTGGTGGGGCAAGAAAGATAATTGTTCTATCTTCAAAGACTACAGGTTGAATTAAGATCGCCCCTTCAGGGAGAAGTTGTTTTACCGTACGCATAGTCGTAGGTTTGACAGCAATGTATTTCAATATTTCCGGGTATTTCTCTTGAATTTGAAGGGCTTTCTGCTGAAAATCAAGGCGGGCTTGCTGGAGCTGTTTTCTAAGGTCATCAATATTAATAGAATTCTGTGATTGAGAATTTGCTGATGCCTCTTGATGAATAGCATCATTAATTCTGGCAGCTCTTGTTTTCGCATCTATAGTACTCTTAACAAGTTCAGCTTTTGGATTCTTAATGTTTATAGTATTGTTATTGATACCTTTTATCAGATAATCAGCCTGTTCAGAGAGTTTACCCAGCTCTAATATTTCCATAGCACCTTCAATACTACCTGTTTTTAATTTAAAATCTGCATATTCTCTAAACAAAAATTGTTTTTCTGTTATATAACTGGTTAAATCTTTTTCATCAGGTATATATCGGGTGATATCCAGTACACTATCAACTGCCTTTTGATAATAGTCGTTAGCTTTTTCTTTATTACCCTGTTTGTCATACATTCTGGCTGCATTTCTATACGCTCGCCATATATCAGTAGAATACAGTTCTTTTTTAAGGTTTATAGCCTTTTCCAGAGCTTCACAGGCTTTTTCATAATTACCTAGCATAAAGTAGTTATCTGCGAGAATCATATATGCATTGGGCAAAAGTCCTTTATAATTATTTGCTTTAACTACCTCAATAAAGGCTTCATTAATTTCAATTTGCTCTTTTATTGTTCTGGCAATAACTTCTTCATTGCAAAATTGTCTTGGGTCTTCCAGCGCCTTAAGTTCAGTAACAATGCTTTTTGTTTCTTCAGTATTTGAAAATTCTTCCAGTTCTCTGACATACTTCATAGTTTCACTGTAAGCTTTATTTATTTCATCACAGGAGTTTATAACTGCCTGATAATAAGCCTGAATCTGTCTATGAGCCATCAAACCTGTATCTATAGCGTTAATTTCAATGGCTATATCTCTTGCTTTTTTAAGATGAATGACAGAATCATTTTTTAGTTTTATGGCTTCTGTTACAGGTTTTGCAGATGAGGCTTTCAGCTCACTTGCGCCCAGATTGAGGTATAACTGACTTAATTTTTTCTTATCACCTGTTTTCAGGTAATAAGGTTCAAGTTTATTCATATATTCAATTGACCGGTCATACTTCCCAAGATTATGTTCAAGTATAGCCAGGTTATGAAGGGCATCAGTATAGAGTGATTGGTCTTGATAGTCTTTAGAAATACTGGCTACAGATTCATACATTTGTTTTGCTCTGTCATAATGTCCTTTATAATTATAAATATTTGCAAGATTAAGGGTAACAGATATTTGGTATTCTTTTACACCTGTATTATTTGCTATTTCAAGTGCTTTTTCAAGGCTTTCCTGTGCTTTATCATATTCTGCCAGGTTAAAATACATATTACCTAGGTTATTATACGCAGATAGAATGCCATAATCAAAATTTAACTCTTTAGAAATATCCAGCGCTTGGGCATAATAGTGTTCTGCTTCTTTATAATTGCCCTGATAGGCGAAAGCAACACCTGTGTTATGCAGACTTGAACGGGTGAGTTTTTTTTCATTAATGTTTTTTGAAATCTCCATAGCTTTTTTATAGTAATTTATTGCAGTAGCATAGTCTGCTTTTCTCAGGAATATATCAGCAATATTCTTGTTATATTTAGCTATATCTCTATGTTTATTAGTTGTTATAGCTTTTTCAAGATTGTTTTTAAAGATTTCAAGTGCTTTATCATGCTGCCTGGTATCAATAAGCATTCTTTCCTGTGGGAGATAGAAATATTCATCCTCGTTATTTTCAGCTCTTAGTGGTCCTGTGCTGAATACAAATGCTATTAATATTGATAGAATGAGAAGTAATCTGGTCATCAATTGCTCCTGTTACCTATCTATGCTGTTTACAGAACTATAAAGCTGCTCTTTAAAGCTTATTAAATCTTCTTTCGATAGTTCAGATTTACTATTTTCAGATATTTCAAGAATTAGCTTGTCAAGATTTGCCAGTGCTTCAAACCAGAAGTTATTTTTCAGAAAAATATTTATCACTTCGATCTTTCTGTCAAAATTTTCAAGGGTTTTTACTTGTTTTAATTCTTCTTCAAGATTTTTAGTATCTGAATCAGGAAGATAGTTAAAGACAAGCAATTTCTCATATGCAGGCTGACTATCAGTGTGTGAAACTTTAAACGTATAGCTTTTACCGACTATAAGCCCTATTTCTGTTGGTTTGATTGTTATTTGATTATCCATAATGTTATCCTGGCTTAATATTGTGGGTTCTTCCAGCTCTGCTTCTTTAATAGTAATTGTGCAGGGTGTTTCTTCAGAACAAACTGGCAAATGCCACTCAAAAAGTGGGTTTACCTTGTATACACTGGCATTTGTCGGGGTAATATATTTTGTTATATTACCGCTTTCAGACATTGATGGCTGGTCAAATGGTGGCATTGCCTGTTCAATTTCATTTTCTAAAATAACAGTATGGGCTCTTATGGCATTTCCACCTATAGTATCACTGCTTATTGAGGAAGAAAAAATCTTTGTTCCATTTGGTATTTCAAGTTTAGGTTTTTTGCCTTTAGCAAGAATAGCTGGACATGCAAGAAAACAAATAACTATAAGTGTTAACAGATATTTGTTATACATTTTCATAATTATTCCTCCGTTTTATTTTTTATAGTAAAAATATTTACTTCTTGAGTTCTGCCTTTAACTTTTGCAGAACCTATATCCTTAAAATTAAATCTGTCTTTTATCATTTCATAAGTATTATTAGAAACTATTATATTTGTATTATACTCTTTATTGAGTCCTTCCAGTCTTGATGCTAGATTAACGGTATCCCCCAGAGCAGAATATTCAAGTCGTTTTGATGAACCAATGTTACCAACAATTATTTCACCGCTATGAATACCAATACCTATGTTAATATTAATTTCAGGGTATTTATTTTGCCATTTATCATTAAGTTTTTTTACTTCTTCAAGCATTAATATTGAAGATTTTACAGCATTATAAGCATCCTGATCTGGTGTCCCTGCTGAAACCGGCACTCCATAAAGGATCATTAGCCCATCACCAATGAATTTATTAAGATTTCCCTGATTATCATAGATAACAGAAGCCATTCTTTCAAAGTATTCATTTAAAAGAGCCAGAATCAACTCAGGATCTGCTTTTTCTGAAAGTGAAGTAAACCCCCTAATGTCTGAGAAAACAACTGTAGCATATCTTTTCTCTCCTGATAGTATTATCTGATCCCTGTTTTTCCATATAAGATTTGCAACATCAGGTGAAACGTACCGACCAAAGAGTTTATTCACTTTTAGATATTTATAAGCATACACCAGTGGTATTGATAGTAGCATTGTTGCAACAGTTGTTCCTGTTTGAGTGATTATATAGAAATATTTAAATAATACAAAGCTTGCTGTCAGAGTAATAGCAGCAAGAAGTATAGTGTATACAAAGCTATATCTGGATTCAGGTATTAATAATGACAGCAAACTCAAAAGAATTAAAAAAAGTGAAACAATAAAGGTTAACCATAAAGGTGTATGTTTAAAGTATTTTTCATTTATCAGGCTGTTAACACAGTTAGCTAGAAATTCAATGCCAGGCATGAGCCCCTTAAAAGCCTTGTTGTGGTTAAATTTTGTAAAGGGTGTAGTTGTCAGATCGCCTAATAGATGCGATGTTGATCCAATAAGAACAATTTTGTCTTTAAATTTTTTTAAAAAATAATCATCATTATTCAAATTATTCCATAGTTTTGAGGCATTTACATAATGGAACTGGCTATTAGGACCAGATAAATAAGGAGTCACAATAAACTTATTATCAGTAATAATAGTCTTATCCATAAATTTAACAGTGTCAGATGAATCTATAACAGGTACATCTGTTACGTATGCTGCTATTGCTGCTGGCATAGAAAGAAACTGGATAGAATTTTCTCCATAATCAAATAATATAAAACTTCTCTGTATTCCATCATGGTCAATCTTTTTGTCAACATAGCCAAGGCCCCAGGCTGCCTCCTGTAAAATAGGCAAAGGAAGGCTGAAAGTTTTTTTATCTAACCTCTGAACAGCCAGAATAACATTATAAACATTTTCATCATCCATAATACAGGCCAGCTTCATTTCATAAGGTATATTATAATTTTGAGTACAGTCTAAAGTCAGGTCATCCAATCTTTTAGATGGTGGCTCAGGGTTTTTATAGTCGTCAAAAAGGATATCCAGGGCAATAACTTTAGCCTGTCCTGCTACTGCCAGCTTTTCTACAAGATCTGCTAAATAGTCAGGCCTTTCTTTGAGCCAGAGTGAATCATAGTCTAGGTCTATAATAATTATATCATCAGGTTTTTCCTGTTCTGATATAACATAATTAAGCTGATACATCAAATCTGTTATACTGTTATCCAGGTTTAAACCTGTCTTAAAGTGAGGTACAAAATACAAAGTGCACCAAACGCAAGCTAGAACTATAAAAAGTATTATATTATCTCGTGAAATCGGTTTCATTTCTTAAAAAGACCATCCTGCATTATAAGAATGATAGTATAAACGATATTGAAATTCAATTAAATGTTTATGTTTTTAAAAAAGGCAACGATTACAGCTTTTAGTCAGATTTGATCGTCAGAATTGCTTATTAGCAATCTATTTCTATGATCAGATCCTCTGAAACATGGATTTTAAAGCTCTCGAGGCAATTTGCGTGTTTTTAGATACACTGGTATTTTAATAAGGAAATAAACTATCATGAATAGCAATCCAGCGACACTGCCACCTAGGTGACCCCATATATCAAGTGTCCCTGCCCCTTGAAGGTTGTAAAATATTTGTATTATAACCAGTACAGAAAAACTGACAAGCTGTCCGCCAAATTCTTTAGGGTTTCCAAGTAAAGTTATAACGAAAGCATACACCATAAAAGCTGTCATCAGGCCGTAGGCAATACCTGAAGCACCTATTGAAAAACTATCTACAGGTGAAAAAAGCCCTGAAAACACTGTAGTAAAAAGGCCTGACAGTATAATAAGAATTATCATTCCACGACTACCTAAATATTTTTCGAGCAGGTGGCCCCATATCAATATACTAACCGTATTGGCAGCTATATGCATCAGGTTTGCATGCAACAAATTAGCTGTTATCAGCCTCCAGTATTCAGATGAATCAAGAACAACCGGTATCATACCCCCCCATAGCAAGAAAAAATAGTTAATTTTTGTGAAATTAGGAAAAGTTGATATTATATAAACCACCAGCAAAAGGATTACAAACCCTATTGTAACTGCATATGGATATTTGGGGATGGCATCATTCGTTTTTTGGACCTCTTTAAATTCTTTGTGTGTTAAAAAACGGCTAATTTTTCTTTCGCATTCCTTGCATAGTAAAATTGTCGGAGATATAAACAAGTTATCAACTGTCAGACTGGCAGAACAGAACGGGCAATGAATCTCCTTTTCTTCCGGGAGAACTTTCATCTTTATGTTATTATTCTTAATACAGTCAATACAAAGATAACCGTCTCTGGTGATGTATGAATTACCCAGATTCTGATATTTTTGACAGCCTGGGCACTTTCTGGGTTCGATTTTATCATTGTTTTTGGTCATAAGCCCGCATACAAAATAATTGTTTTAGTTAAATATTCTTTGATTTTAAACCATTTCTGGCGTTTTACCAAATGAAAGATAAAATTATAATACTAAGGTGCCCATATCTTAAATTTAAATTTATAAAAGCGTTCTGGGGTTATAATATTCTCAGTTTCAAGAAATAGGGCCGGAGGGTTTAAGGCTATAAAAACACATATGTATTATAATTTAACACCAGCAATATCAGAAAGTTGTTCTTGAAGAGCCGGAATCCTTTCAAGGAGCGCATCATAAATGTTTTTATAGAGCATTATATAGGTTTTCTTATCTTCAATATTTTCATCGTCAACCTGCTTGAACCGCCTGTATTTCTGTTTAAACTCCATGCCTTCTTTCTGAATATAATTGATTAAGAGTGGGCATTCATTCTGTATTGTCAAATTAAGTTTATTATTCATATCATACAGCTCTTTAAATAACTTTAATACAAAGGGTTTGCTGCATGTTGATTTATCAGTTTCTTTTTCCATTCGATCTGCTATGCTTTGAGCTTTACGAATTATAACTTTTAACTTATTCATAGCGTTGATATGTGTTTTAAACGATTTATAGATAAGCACTTTTCTTGCTTTAAAGGGGTTAATATAGTTATTAATAGAGTCTTGAATGATTTGTTCGACATCTACTATTCTATCAGGTATTGTTTTTGCTGCCTCTCTAAATGGTATATGTTCCATCCCTTTGATAAAAGCACCCCCTTCAGTAGCATTTATGATTCTTATTTCAGGGCTAAATTCAGGGAGAAGGTCTTCAAAATTTTTAATATAGTTGGAATACTGCAATATTGTTTGCACCTTATCTCCGTGCCAGCCGGCAACTTCAACATTAACCTTATCTCCAAAGAGGTCAGGTATGTTCTTATCAAAGTATGCATTTCCGTCATTTGAGTAAGCAAGATCCTGTCCCATAAATATGATAGGGTTACAGCCAAAGTTGACAGCTGAAAACAGAGCATTAATTGCTACAGTGCCGTAGTTTTCATACTGTTCAACATCTAAATCTAATAGATTACCCAGCCAGTTGCCAAAAGCACTATTTTTTGCAAGATAAATAAAATGTCGTTTGAAATTACTGTCAAAGACTGGTTTATATACCACCGGCTGGATTATAGCATTGACCTGATTGAGTCCTTCAACATTTTTAACCTGATTAAATATGGGTTCATTGGCATCAGAATAAACAGAAAAATCAGGAACTATATTATATTTATCCTTTACTGCTCTTAGAGCTGCACCTACACAAATAACAATCACCTTATCTTTATAAGGCTTCAGTTCTTCAATGTTTTTCTGTAATGATGGCCCGGCAGATAAGATTACAGCTGGTGTACCCTGAAATTTGTTCTTCAGGCAATCTATATATTCTGATTCCATCATTTTTTTAAAGTTTGAAAAGCCTGTTTCCAGCCATTTAACAGAAGTATTATAAAGAGTATGTGCGTCACTATCGATATACCTTCTGATTCTTACAACAGTATCCATTAATTGCTGTATTTTAGCAGGAAAAAGTTTTTTATATGAGTCTAAAAAGCATATGTTCATAGGATCTTCAAACATATAATACTTTTTGATAGCCTGCTCAAGCTCATTATCAGTAGTAACCACTGTAACCCTTTCATCTGCAAGCTCCGGGGAAAAATCAACATTCTCGAAGGTTATTTTCAGTATATCAAAGCTTGGTTCATAAACAATAATACGTCCCTGAGAGCTTAAGTAGAGCCTTTTAAACAGATAACCTAATCCCAGCCCAAACATAACGTGTATCGCAGAACGGCTGGTATCTGCAATTGTATCAAAAACCTGTAAGGCCTCTTGCTGGGGTGCTTCAACAGAATGAAAAGGGAAATTTTCATATATAAGAACAACATCCCCTGATTTTGCAAGATCAAAGCAAAAATTGCCAAGTATAGAGTGGTTTTTAATTTTATTAACAAGGTCTTTATTGTATTTTTCAATATTTATAAGGTTTTTTTCAAGCATAGAAAGTGGTTCCTATATTGTAATATCTTTATTAGCTTCTATATATGATTATTCGATTAAAAAGAGTTATTTTTTAAACACTGGCAAGTTTCATGAACCATTTAAGGTAATATTATTATACCATTATCAAAGATCAGTGCATAACTTAAAAATCAAAACCTGTTGATTTTATTACTATAATTATACATTAGTCTCTATGTTTAGCTCTATGCACGTGTTAATATAGACTTTAGCAGCAGGCTATATTTTAAAAACACGATTGATAAGGCTTTTCAAACATAACCTAAACCAATTGTCATAGAACTATATTGTTGATATTATATGAAAGCTATTTATGTATAGCTGCAATTCACAGGCCTTGAGAGAAAAACCGTAAAGGTCATTATCGGAAATAAGACATTTTAAGGATTTATTTATGGCAGATTTACTTATTGTTGGCTCAATAGCGCTTGATTCTATTAAAACTCCCTATGGCGACAGAGATGAGATTCTGGGAGGATCTTGTTCTTATGCCTCTATTGCTGCAAGCTTATTTTGCAATGTCAATATGGTTGGAGTAGTGGGTAAAGACTTCCCTCAGGAAGCTATAAGTCTCTTTAAATCTAAGAATATTAATATCGATGGTATAGAATTTGCAGAAGGAAAGACTTTTAGATGGAAAGGTTATTATGAATATGATATGAATCAGGCTCACACACTGGCCACACACCTTAACGTATTTGGCGATTTTTCTCCCAAGATACCTGAACACTACAGAGAATCAGAGTATGTATTCCTGGGTAATATCCATCCATCACTGCAACTTGACGTTCTTAAACAGATTAAGAACCCCGAATTCGTTGTTTGTGATACAATGAACCTCTGGATTGACTCAACCAGAGAAGATTTAATAAAAGTCATTGAACAAGTAGATATGTTGCAATTGAATGAAGAAGAAGCAAGACAGCTTTGTGAAACTCCAAACCTGATTATTGCAGCTAAAAGAGTACTGAAAATGGGTCCGGAATATGTTATCATCAAGAAAGGTGAACACGGAGCCCTTCTATTTAGCAAAGATGGCAGCTGTTTCATCTGCCCGGCTTATCCACTGGAAACTATTAAAGACCCTACAGGAGCTGGAGACTCTTTTGCAGGAGGAATGATGGGGGTTATAGCCTGTAAAAATGACACGTCCTTCAAAACAATCAAATCTGCTATCGTCAATGGTACCATCACAGCCTCTTTTACTGTACAGGATTTTAGCTTAGACAGAATTCTGGCAATTACTGTGGATGATTTAAGGAGACGATTTAAAGATTTTGAAAAATTTACGAAGTTTGAACCTTTTTTTATCTAAGTATAACAAATTTTTTTAAGAACTATATTACCTGAATTGCAGTTTATATAGTAATGTAGCTGACAATTAATCTTGATATCATTATGAATTATATAGAAAAAATAAATGATCTTATCTATTTACCTGATACACTTTGCCGGCAATGTGGTCTGTGCTGCAAAGTGCTTGTCTATAAAGGTGGATATACATACGAAGAACTTACAGGTTTCATAGATAAAGAACCTGAAGATCAAAAAGCTATCAATGCATCTTATTTTCTTGAACTTTTTAAACCTGTATCCCTTGAAGAGGCTATCAAAATTGATTCTGTGTATGTTAAAAAGGCATTAGCATTTTATCCAGAGCGGCAGACGGTAGGATTCTATAAATGTCAACATATAGATGACTCAACAAATTGTTGTGCAATTTATGAACGTCGCCCTGAAGCCTGCAAAGCTTATCCAATAGTGCATGATAGTACTCTTTTTCATACAAATTGTGGCTATCAGGCAACAGCAGTTGAAAACTGGAAAAAACTTCAAAATATCCTAAGAGAACTTGAAACGCTAAATCATGAACTTGAAGAGACTAAAAAATCTGCTATCAATGAACATAAAGACTGGCAAGACTATCTAACAGAGTCATCAGGAGAAGTTAAAAAATATCTGCCTGCCCCTGAGGGCTTATGCAAAGGATGTGGAACATGCTGTCGTGTTGCATTTAATGCTATACCTTTTGAAAAACTAAAAGAAATGGTCAAAGAAGGAAACAGCCTGGCCAAAGACTTCTTATACGTTTTTGAACCACATTCTAACATAGAAATTGCAAAACAAATCGCCCCTGATCACGTTAATAGAATGATTCAGGAAGCAGAAACAACAGGTATTGAAGAGCTGACACTTTATCATTGCCGGTTTATAGATGATATGAACAGATGTAGTATGTATAAAGAACGACCTGAATTCTGTAAGAATGATCCATGTTCACCATGGGCTATTGTAACAAGAGGATGTGGTTATGAAGGCTGGCTTTTCAGTCAGAGAGAACAGGTAAAAAAGTATATCAGAAAGCTTAAGGAATATTATTATACTAGAGAAGCTCTATCAGAAGACCAGCAGGCTGAAAATGTACCGGTAGAAACTTTGTGCAGGCTAAAACTGGAAGATATTAAGCCATTTTGTCGATTTGAAGATTATTTTAATTTTACTAAAGTCTCTATAGATTCTCAAAATGAGATCAATAATGAAATCATATCACTGAATGACCTGAAAACAATAATTAGAAAAAAAACTATTTATTGGAAAGAGTTATTTTTCGTAACATAATCAAACATCATGTTTTTTATAAGTTTGTGCAAACAGGTTAAAATATATTATAGGTAAAAGAAATACTGACAGATAGGGCATAAAAACCATACCTATGCAGGTACAGTTTAATACCATAAGGGGAAACATCGAAGCAATAGCAATTAAAATCATCATTCCATAAGCTGCTAGATAGTCAATAAAGCTACTTTTAATTTTTTTAAATATGGTAATTATTTCAAAACCAGCCAGAAAGCGATCTTTTACAGCATAATGTACAAATGTCATGGGGAAAATAAATGAAAAAACAAGGGATACAACCATCAAGAAAAAGTTTATAATCAGCGTAAAGATTACAGCAAGGCCCCCTATAAGCTCTTCAGAAAATTGAACCCCTGAAAACTTTAATGCTAGGCCAATAAGAATTATCGGCACAGTCAGAATTATTATAAGAACAGTTATAGCGATTGTATAAACAAATATAATGCAGATACCAAGGGTACCTTTTTTGATGAATCTTTTGAAATTACCCTCCCAGGGTGGCATTATGAATTTTTCACCATCAACCTGCCTTTTAATAGTTTCAAGCAAATAGCCTGAAGGCAGGCAAAACATCAATATGACAAGACCAAAAACGTAAACAAATAAAAGCAAAAACAACGGTATTGCAACTAAAAAGTTTACCAGAACTGCTCCGGCAGACATAATAATCAACAAAACAGGCATTATAAGAAAGTTGCCCAGAAACATAATAACAAAAGAGCATATGGTTATGAGTGCTGCAATAAGATGATTTTTTTTTAGCTCTTCTCTGTCAAAAGCTTCAAACGGGGCAACGAAACATTTCTTTATATCAAGTGTCATGGCAACAAATATAATCCTGTTAGAGTTATCTTAACTATTGTATGCAATTTTTAAAATTTAAAATGTTTTCAGGATATTGTTTTACGCTAGTCAAATTCCATATATTCAGACATATCAAGAAATTTTTCTGCATCATTTAGTTTGAATTCCTGATAGTCAAGAACAAGACCTGGCAATTTAATCTTGCTTGATTCGCTGCTGCGGTCTTTAATAAGAGACACCTCAACCAGCTGTTCTTTTTTATCGGCAAGAATCTTGAGGAATATTTTACCTCTGTCTTCTTCGCTGAGGTTCTTTATAACCTTATCATTTCCTATAAGCTTGTAGAACTCTTCTATTTGCTTATAGTCATTGAAATCATAAGGGTCATTGCTGTATATTTTAAATTTTTCCATGCCCTGCTCCTGATACTACCTTCACCACCTGATTATTGCCTTTTATAAGTTGATTTATGTTTGTTTGAAATAAAAGGAATGGTCAACAAATTCAAGACTTTAGTTCCTTTTATTATAAGCCTTCCGGGATGATTTATAAATACGTTTATTAAGAATATTGTATTATAAAAGTTCATAATTCCACCAAAAGTACTGTTATTAAGTGATTTTAAACCCCAATTTTTTTATGGTTAAATATCCCTCTTAAGAATGAGTCTTATCTGGCTCCTGACACTGATAAATTGAGCTGATGAATTTGATATGATTTTATTAAAGGCAAATTTTACGGATATAATGAAGGGAAATATTATGTTTTTAAGAAAGATGGTAATATCAATACTCGCAATCGCAATGATTATGACGACTTCAGGCATGGCATTTGCCAGAGAGAATTATGGTCAGCAATATCAACAACAACAGACCTCAGGGCAAAAAGCAAAACGTGTACTAGAATATGGGGCTTTTGGAGCTGGTGCTGGCTATGTTCTATCTGGTAAGCATAACCGTGGAACAAACATTATTAAGGGCGCAGCCATAGGCACTGCAGCAGGATTGCTTACAGGGAAATAGAGTTTTTGATAACCTCCTGTGTATTTGCCCGGTTTTATGCCGGGCTTTAGTTTACAGGGTCTGATAAACCTGTAAACACAATCTGGCAGTTATTTTATCATTTGCCGTGCTTTTTCATATTGATCTTGAATTTCTTTTGAAGCCAGTGTAAATCGAATTGTGACCCCTTTTTTCTGTTTAATATCTGCCCAGATAGTACCTCGATGTTCTTCTATGATTGCTTTACAGATAGCAAGACCAAGCCCTGTGCCTTCTCTGCAGCGTGTAGAGGAATTGTCTATTTGAGAAAATTTCTCAAAAACAAAGCTGGCTTTATCTTCAGGAATACCTATTCCATTATCTTCTATATTTAGCTGTATATGGTTTTCTGTTCTTGAGAGATAGACTCTAACACAGCCTTTTTGTTCTTTATCCAGGCTTGAAAACTTTATAGCGTTAGAAAGGAGGTTATACATAACCTGTGAAATTTTTCCTTCATCAGCATAAATATTAACAGTATCTTTTACTTCATTAATAATCTGTACATCATGCTCAACTGCATAACCGCTAATGCCCTCAATAGATTCATTTATAAGCTTTGTAAAATCAAATTCACCTTTATTGAGGTCTATTTGTCCTGATTCCATTTTGGCTATATCCAGTATTTCGTTAATTATTCTAACAAGCCGGTCAGTATTTTTATAGCATACATTTAGAAAATTTCTGGTTTCGTCGTTTACAGGGCCAATCATATCATTTAATATCAACCCCAGAGAGCCTTTAATTGAAGTCAGAGGGGTCCTTAGCTCATGGGATACTGTTGAAATAAAGTTGTTTTTCATTGAATCCAGGTCTCGAAGACTCTTATTGATAATTAACAATTCTCTATTAGCATTTTCTTTTTCTTCATTTGCTTTTGTGAGGGCTCTATTGCGTTCCTTTAACATTCTTTCGTGCTCTTGAAGTTTTTTGTTGTGTTGGATGAGTTCTTTTTCTTTCTCTTGAAGCTGGTTATAGTTATTAATTATTTCTTTAAGGCCTGTATAGTCTTTAATAACTGAAAGTGCAATAATTATAATGCCCATTAAAATTATAAGAATTGAAGCATTTATTATGTTGTCGATACTTCTGTTATAAAATTTGAGGCTTAGATCTTGTTCATTTATGCTGTTATTGATGTGTCGATTTATAAGAAGGTCTAGATCTCTCTGGGCTCTAAGATAGTGTTCATTGGTAGAAAGTTTTGTTATGAGAAGGGCCTGTTCGTCTAATTCAAAACTCGATTTTTTAAGAATTTCCATATTTAGCTGTTTAAATGATTTTATTTCTTCTTTTAGTTCTTTTATGAGTTCACGATTGACATTAATATTATGAGTATTAATAAGAGATACATAGTTTTTCAGGTCTTTGTTGATGCTATCTTGAAAGTCTATGATTTCTTTTTTGATTTTGTCTTTTTCTTTTGCATCTTCAGTCAGGATGTAGTGTTTAACATAGTTTTGCCAGTCATGCATCTTTATATCAACAGAAAACAGAATTTTAACAAATTCCAGCCGGTTAAAAGATTTTTCCATATAGTTATGGTGAGAGACAAAGTCATTTTTAATTAATGAAATACTATATAAAGAAATAACAATAACCGATACAAGCAGAATAATATTTCCTGCAGTGCCACAAATAAGAAGATTTTGAAACTTATTTTTCTTAAACATTAATATTAATTCCAGGTTTTAAATGGAAAATATCACGGTATTGTAAATGCATCAAAAAAAATTTTGTCTGTAACCACAATAGATGTGTAATTTTTTTAGGATAATGCATTAACAATACTTTCTAATACTATATTACATTCATTTCATATGAACGTGCCCCAAAAGGGGTATTTTATAGGGGTAAAAAATATTAAGAAATATTAAAGTTTTTTTGAGTTCTTCCGATACTCTAAATGTAAACAAATATTACAATCCTGTTACTCACCACAAGAGAAGGAATACCGGAGATGGCTTCAAGCGGATTAATTAAAAATCCGGTGACTCTCTATAACCTGCTTCGTAAAGACGTAAGAGAAGCACTGGATGAACAGATCATTCTTTCTGAAGACCTTTATTTTAAGGATACCCTCATAATTAAAGCTGGCTCATTTCTTGATGACCAGACCATTTACAGACTGTTAAACTTTGGTGTAAAAAGAGTGAAAATACTTTTGCCAGAGTCTAAACCAGGTAAAACACCATTTGAAAGTCTTTCTATCTTACAACTCAAGAAAGAATATCTTAAAGGGCAAAAATGCCTTATAGCAGACAGAGATATAAACCATATTAATGAACTTATAGCTGTTATTTCAGCTTCTTATATCAAAGACAAAAACATTATTGCTGTTAATAACAGCATGCCCGTCAAAGGTATTATTGAAGAAAAGCAACCCAAGTTTATTTTTGTCGACCTAAACCTTTATCCGCAGCACGGGTTGAAAATAATCAAAGATATAAAAAAGATAACTGCTGGCAATGTCTTTTTAACAGCTATGGTAGACCAGTCTAAAACCGCACTGGTAGAAAAATTGCAACACGAAGTAGAGATGAATAATGCTACCTTATTGTTTAAGCCTGTTGCTGTTGCACAATTAAGACTGTTATTACTTAACAGTATCTCTAATAAAGAAGTAAGCCGTTATCTGTCACTGAAAAAATTATTAAGTAAAAAAATTAAAACTGCATAAAACTATATTTCCCCTGATGTTTTCCCTCCACCTGAAAGGTGGAATTTTTTTGCTTTAACAGAACAATCAATTTATTCTATACAAAAGATCAGTGCCTAACTTAAAAAATTTTCGATTTTCAAAACCCAGATCCCGCCCACCCTAAAGGAAGGCATGGGGGTCTCACTCTCAGGCTGAGCCTGCTCGTTCAACCCATATCTTCACTTTTAAAATTTTTGAAAATCGAAACCAAAAAGTCGATTGTTATAGTTATGCATTAGTCTTTACAAACGACTTAAAAAATTAAACAATTCTAAAAAGTGCCCTATATTTTCTGAAATCTGATTACTATATGACGTTGATTATAAATACAAAACAGACCCTTTTTTAAAAGGGCCTGTCTCGTTTCAGGGATAGGATTTAGTTATGACAGCTTAAACCAGACGTCGTCAACTTTATGTGTTTTGCCGTCAGTTGTTGTGTATGTTCCCTGCTGGTTGTGCTGTACATCACCAGTTTGTTTAACCTCAGTATAGTTATTAACATTGATCTTGTGAACATCACCAAGATCTTCCAGGTTCTTGTTGTTATCATCACTTATTAACCCGAGAGACCCTTTGCCGGATATTTCAAGAGCCATCTTGAGTTTTTGAGCATCTACATTACCTTCATCATCAATACACTTGATACCGGTGTGTTCTTCAGCACTTTTAGCAACAGTTTTCAGCGCTTCAAAGCCATTTTCAGCTTTGATTTTTTCGCCTGTAAACGGATCCACTGTTTGATCTCCAAAGACCTCTTTGCCAGTAATCTGTCCATCGCCGTCAACATCACCGAGTGAAAGCATCTTATCTCCACCGGTAGCAGCACCATCAGCTTTTCCGTCGCCGTCAATATCAACACCTTTACCCTGCTCGGCGCTTACTTTACCATCTTTGTTTGTGTCAAGAATTAATGGAGACATTGTTCTCTCTTTACTGGTAACAGTACTAACTGTGCCGGGCTTTTCTTCAACCTGGATATCAGCAGAGGCAGCAGCAGCACTGGCAGCACTTGCAGAATCTTTATCAGAAGCTGCTGAACTTGATGCAGCACCGGAAGCTTTAGCTGTTATGTCATATCCGCCATTGCCACCTTTTTCTATATCAGCATTTCTGGATAAATACAGATTATTTTTACCCGCTGGAAGCCTTACGACTGATGAATACATGTTGGGCATTTTTTCTTTGTAAAGGTGACCATCATAAACCACATATTTGTTTTCGTTAAAACGACCCTTAGCATTCAAATCATCACCGTTTGTAGCTTTGATTTCATTTTCAGGAATCTGATCAACAGGTGTGCCTTTACCGCTATCACCAATCGAAACAGTTTTTTCAGCAGAAGCACTGGCAGCAGAAGCAGCAGTTGCCGGGGCATCCTGAACAGTGGTTATTTCAGCAGGTTTATTTACAGCAGGAGCTGGCTGACTTACAGGTTTTGCTTCAGTATTTGCAGGAGCCTGAACCGGCTGGCTAACAGGGTTTGTTACAGTTGTTGCTGGAGCCTGATTAGTAGCTGTAGCAGCAGCGGCAGCAGCTGAATTGCCAGTGGCAGCAGCAGCCGCAGCAGCGTTACCAGATGACCCTGCTGGCTGGACAGCTTGTTGCGGTGGAGCTATCTGGTTTTGTTGTGGCTGTAATTGTTGCGGGGCAGCTTGATAAAAGGGCGCCTGGTTTTGCTGGGGTTGATATGCTTGCGGTTGTTGTGCTGGTTGCATCATCTGTGGTGCTGAATTTGGCTGTACCACCTGAAATGGCTGTGCCTGCTTTGGTTGTTGAGCATTCTGATTTTGTGCAGGATTCTGTTGTTGTTGCTGATCTTTGTTGTTCAGACCTAACATCTGCATTAGCATTTGCAGAAGCTGCATCATCATCTGCATGAATTGCTGTAACATCTGTTGCAGTGGATTTTGTTTCTGATCATTTTGTTTTTCAGGTTTTTTAGCGTGCTGGGGCTTCTCTTTAGCAGAGCTGGCTTTTTTGTCATCTGAACCAATAGCCTTATCAAGTTGCTGAAAGCCTTCAAACATTGATTGAGGCTTATTTTCAGTTTTAGAAGCAGCATCAGCAGTTGAAGTTGATGCTGATGCAGCAGCAGCCGCAGCAGCAGAAGCAGGATCAGCTATTGCACTGGCCGCAGCAGCCGCAGCACTGGATCCGTCTTTTGATTGGCTTTTTTGAAAACTAAACTCCGGAAAATGCATACTTAATGTTGTCATCGTTTCTCCCTCTCTCTATTCTCAAAACCAACTGAGTTTTATTATAAATTTGTCACACTCCATTAATTCCTAATATTTTAAAAACAATCTGCACTAATTATATGTTAGAGAAAATTCACATTCTTTTGCTAATAGATAGGGAAATAACACTATACAACAAATTGTTGATTAATTTATATGTTGTTTAGTTTTGTACAAAATAACTTTCTTCTAAGCCTTATGGGATAATTCTCGGGCTCTTTTCATCATTTCTTCCGATTTATCAGTTTTCTTTAATACTTTATAAAGTATGGCCAGATTATAATAGGGGTCTGCATAATCCGGATTAAGTTTTATGGCCTCTTCAAAAGCTTCGATGGCCTGTTCATCTTTGCCTGTCTGTGCATAAGCTTTACCTAGATCATTATATATACCCGGATCATTACCTTTCAAACTGACAGCCTTTTCTAAATATTTGACGGATTCTTCATATTGTCCGGTATAATAGTTTGTACGACCCAGATTAAAATATACATAAGGGTTATTACTGTCTGTTGCAGCAGCTTTTCTGTATATTTCAATAGCTTTATTGTAGTCTCCTGTTGACCCACAGGCATAAGCAAGACCTATGTATGCATCCATTATGCTGTTATCAAGTTGCCATTTGCCATAGTTTCTATTAATCTTAGAAAAATCATTATTAATATGTAATGCCCTCTCATACTGCTCAATGGATTCAGTGTATCCACCTAGTGCAGCATATGCATGGCCAAGATTTGTAAGTACGTTTGAAGAATCAGGGTGTAAATTATCTGCTTTTACTGCATACATAAGAGCATCACTCAGGTATTTTTTCTTTTTATCAGGCTCCTGAGAGACCATGCCCAGACGAATATAAGATTTTACCAGATAGTTATAATACTCATAGTTTTCTGGTGTGACGCTAATAGCTTTTTCAAAGCTTTCTATTGCACTATCATATTTGCTTTCATTAAAGAACTTAACGCCCTGTTTGCTAAAAGCTGCCCCTGGCAGCTGTTTTGAGCATCCTGTGGTAAGCATCATAGCAAAAATAAAGACGAGAGAGGCTATATTTAATTTTTTAAGCATTGTTGTTCCCGGCTATTCTAAACATACCGATACACTACTAAAAAAATACCTTCAAGAAAAGAGTAGTATCAATAATCAACGCTATAAGTAATCAGATTTTAGAAGATATAGGGCAGAATTGTTTATTTTTTATGTTGTTTGTATGAATTACTACAACTAACCTATTCAGATTGATGATACTAGATTACCATCAAAAAACAAGTGATTCCAAAGATAGCAACCCTCAAAAGAATCCACTGAAAAGTGATATCTTAAAAGCAAACTAATAAGAATATGGTTTGTAAATGTTTTACATTTCTATCAGGCGATGTATTCCATTGTGTGATAACGCCCGGCGTCATTATTTTCTTCCTGCCGCTGAGTCACAAAGTCTTCTGACTCTAAAATTTCTTCAAGCAGAAACAGTGACCTGACAGAATTAAAATTCAGGCTGCCTTTATCTTTTTGATATTTGTCATAAGAATCTTTGTATGCCTGCGTCATAGAAGCAAAAGTTGATTTTGCAGGACAATGAGATCTGGTTGTGCTATTCGGGTTTACCTGATGAGGGAATTTTGCACTGACAGTATTTGCTGCACTTGCACTCTGTGACGATCTCAGATTGCTGGAAACGTCAGTCGCCTGTGTTGTCGGGTTCGTAAATACGCTGTTAATTGTCATTTCTCTACCATTACAAATTAGTTAGTTTTAACCTACCTAAGTATATAAAAACAATTTTGATACGGAAATTGCGTAAATATACCTATAATGTTAACAATTGTAACAAACTAACTGCTTACAGGAGTTTTTTTTAAAGGCTCTATGACCCTGTTTATACAGCATACAGCTGGTCGTTTTTTCAGGCCAATTCATCTACTCCAAAAGGGGTATTTTGTATCTAAAGACTATGCAACAATCTCTAGAATACCTGTGACAGCTGTCATAAATTTATTTACTACAAAAGTATTAACAGCTCTCTTCTTTTCATTGTACACTGAATGGAGAAGAATGTAACAATAATACAAAAATATTAATGGTAGTTATGATAGAAACTAAATTTGTACGTACACCATTATTTGACCGTATCAGGTCTTACGCATCAAACCCGAAGCACCCATTTCATATGCCTGCACACTGTGGTGGCAGGGGTATTCACCCTGAGCTGCTTTCTTATTTTGGTGAAAACACTTTTAAAGCTGATCTTACCGAGCTTGATGAGCTTGATAATTATCATGAACCTGAAAATGTCATTAAAGAGACACAGGAAAAAATAGCTGAAATCTTTAATGCCAGAAAGTCATTTATGTTAATAAACGGTTCTACAGTAGGTATTATGACATTGATGATGGCCCTCGCCGGTGATGGTGATAAAATAATCTGTAATCGTAATGCTCATCGTTCAATTATCAACGGGTTAGTCTTAACGGGCGCTGTGCCGGTCTGGTATTTACCTGAGTGGCTGGAAGATTATGAGGTTTTTGGGCCAGTTTTACCAGAAACAATTGAAACTGCTCTCTCTCAGAATGCTGATGCTAAAGCGGTTTTTATTACCAACCCTACCTATGAAGGGGTAATATCAAATATACATGCAATTTCAAAAATCTGTAACAGTTATTCAGTACCGCTAATAGTAGATGAGGCCCACGGTGCTCACTGGAATTTCAGCGATATGCTACCTCATAATGCTATTGAACTGGGTGCAGATGCTTCAGTACAATCTATGCATAAGTCAGGAGGCAGTCTGTCACAGAGTTCTCTTTTGCATATTGCCAGAGAATCAGCTCTATCTGATACCCGGGTAGAAGAAATATTGCGGTTGCTACAGTCGACAAGCCCTTCATACCTGTTGCTAGCCAGCCTGGATGCAGCTACCAGCTATCTTGCATCAGTGGAAGGAAGAGAAATACTTGAAAATACTATTGATTTAGCTATCAATCTAAAAAACGAACTTGATCAGCTCAATAATGTCAATTTGCTTAAACCGTCTTCTCTTTTCAGTCTTGACCCTACCCGTATTTTTGTTTCTCTGAAGAATCTTTCAGGTAAACGTCTTGCAGATGTCATTGAAGATAAATATCATATTGCTATTGAATCTTATAATAATAAGGGTAATCTATTCTTTATTAATATTGGAAATACGGCAGAGGAAGTAAACTATCTTTTTGAAACACTAAAGAAAATAGCTAATTCAGATATTATAGAGCATATAAAGTCAGTTCCTGTGCCGGTTTTGCCTGAGATGGTAATGGCTCCGAGGGCAGCTTATTTTGCTGAATATGAAAAAGTGCTTTTTAAGTTTGCCAGAGGTAAAATTGCCCGTTATCCCAGGGTTAAATGTCCGCCAGGTGTCAGCATGATGATACCAGGAGAGAGAATAACAGCTTATCATGACTATTTCTTTGATCCTGAATTAGAAATTGAAGTGGTTAAGTCATAATATTTTTAATACCTGAAGTCATTTATTCACGCAGGTTTTAATCTGATGTGAAGTTTTATGTTCAATGTTATATAATCCTTCGGTATCAGGAAGCAATCCGGGGAGTTAAATTGTTTTTTTAATAATAAGAGTATTTTGGAGGCTACAATCCACACATAAAAGAGAGGATTAAATATAGGGAGCTGAGGTTTGATAACTATTATCAACTTTAAAACATTGCAAATATAGCTGTCTGGCCTTTTAAAAATGGTTGACAGTCAATATGCATATATAATAACTCCTGAAACACACTAAAACTCGCCATACACTTAGTCAGTAAACTACCTGAATTTTGGGCACCTGATTAATCAGGTGTTTTTTTGTTAATTGACTTATGAGATCTCTGAATAATTTAAATGTTCACAGATTCAAGAAATTAGTGTCTTTTGCTGGAATCAGTACTGTCTTAATTAATCAGAGGTTCCTTATATAAAAAACAAATGCGTTTTGAGTTACTAGCTGCACAGTGCCAGCAAAGCTCCTGCTGCAACGGCAGAACCTATAACCCCGGCTACATTAGGGCCCATTGCGTGCATTAACAGAAAATTATGAGGATTATTTTCAATACCGACTCTGTTCACAACCCTTGCAGCCATTGGAACAGCTGAAACACCTGCTGCGCCTATAAGCGGGTTTATTTTTGTTTTGGAAATTAAGTTCATCAGCTTTGCAAGAATAATGCCGCTGGCTGTACCTATTGCAAATGCAAAAAGGCCCAGAAGTAAAATCATTATAGTTTCATATTGTAAGAACTTATCAAAGGCCAGTTTCGTTCCTACTGCAAGCCCCAGGAAAATAGTAACTATGTTAATCAGCTCATTCTGGATAGTTTTAGAAAGTCTTTCAACTACTCCACATTCTTTAACCAGATTTCCGAATGTTAGTGCCCCTATTAAAGGTGTGGCAGTAGGAATAAACAAAGCACAAAGGCCTAATACCAGAACAGGAAACAAGATCTTTTCACGTTTAGAGACCTGCCTTGCTTGTTTCATAACTATTTTGCGTTCTTCTCTGGTGGTTAAGAGGTTCATAATAGGTGGCTGAATTATAGGCACCAGAGCCATATAAGAGTATGCAGCAACGGCAATTGCTCCCAGCAGGTCAGGAGCAAGTTTAGAAGAAAGATATATTGCTGTTGGGCCGTCAGCTCCTCCTATTATTCCGATGGCTGCGGCGTCGCTAATAGAAAAATTTACAAACGGAACATAATGAGATATAGCCAGTGCTCCAAACAGGGTGGTAAAAATGCCAAATTGAGCTGCTGCACCCAGAAAAGCTGTTTTAGGGTTGGCTAATAGGGGGCCAAAGTCAGTTAAGGCACCTATGCCCATAAAAATCAGCAGAGGGAACAGTGTATTAGCGATACCCATGTCGTAAATGATTTTTAACAGTCCGGGTGTACCCATCGGATCTACGTCAGCGATGAAAGCACCGGGAATATTAGCCAGTACTCCTCCAAAGCCAATAGGTATAAGCAATAGCGGTTCAAATTCTTTTTTAATGCCAAGGTATATAAGAAATAATGAAATAAAGATCATGACTATCTGGCCTGTTTCGAAGCTTGCAAGGCCAGTAGAGTTCCAGAGTGCCTCGAAATTATGCATCAGGCCGCTGCTGTAATCACTGGAAGTAGCGAATATATTATTTATAAGTTGTGTATTCATGGTTGTGTTCCTTATCAACTAATTGTTAGCAGCACTTGATCAGCTTTAACCTGGTCTCCGGCAGAGACTTTAATGGACTGTATGATCCCTGCTTTAGGAGCTACAACCTGTGTTTCCATTTTCATGGCTTCGAGGATGAGTAGTGGTTGATCGAAATTGACTTTATCTCCTTCTTTGACTTCAATTCTCATGATATTACCGGGCATAGGAGCTTTAATTTCTTCTTTTGCCGCTGAATCTATGGGCATTGATGTGCTGCTGGAGCCAATTTGAACATCAAAATTATATTCTTTTCCGTTTACAGTAGCGCTGTTGCCATCCATAATAACATTATATTTTTTACTATTAATGGTTACAGTATATTCATTACCTTCTTTATCTGTGGTTTCAGGCACTTTTTCTATTTTGCGAACATTCATTTTAGCGTTGCCTTCAAGGAAAGTGATGCCTTTTTCTTTGCAGGTTGCTGCTATAAAAATGTTTTCATCAGAAAGATCCTGAATATTTGCCTCTTTTAGAAGTTTTTTAGCTGCTTCTATGCCTTTATCCGGGTCTTCGTCATTTAAGTCGAGTGGATTTCTGGTAGTGGGTTCGAGCCCGAGCTGTTCAGAGGCAATTTTAATTATTTCAGGGTCCGGTTTTAGTGGTGTTTTGCCGAAGTATCCCAGAACCATTTTGCCGTAGCTGTCGGCTATTTTAACCCAGGGGCCAAACAAAACATTATTAAATGCCTGCTGAAAATAGAATTGAGAAACAGGAGTTACGGAAGTCCCGAACCCGCCTTTTATTACAACTTCTTCCATTGCTTTAATGACTTCCGGAAACTTATCCATTATGCCGTTATCTCTCATCATTTGAGTATTGGATGTTAAGGCTCCGCCCGGCATAGGGCAAAAAGGTATGAGAGGTTCAACAGTTTTGGCTTCTGGAGGCACAAAGTAATTTTTCATGCATTCACTGAAGATCATTTCGGCCTCTCTGACTTTTTTTATATCTATGTCCAGGTCATATTCTGTTCCTCTCAGTATATGCCACATAGTAATTATATCTGTCTGGCAGGTTCCGCCTGAGACGGGTACCATTGCCAGGTCTATGCCATCTGCCCCGGCGTCTAATGCTGCTTTGTAGCATAATGCACCTATACCGGCTGTTTCGTGGGTATGAAATTGTATGTGTGTATTTTCGGGTAAGGTTTTTCGGGCTTCTTTAATAGTATCATAGACTACTTTTGGTGTTGTTGTGCCCGAGGCATCTTTAAAGCATACTGATGTGTAGGGTATATCTGCATCTAAAATGCCTTTCAGTGTTTTGATATAAAACTCAGGATCATGTGCGCCTGAGGCCCCTGGTGGAAGTGCCATCATAGATACGACAACTTCATGCTCAAGGCCAGCATTTACGATACATTTGCCACTATGAATCAGGTTATTGACATCGTTTAAGGCATCAAAGTTTCTGATTTTTGATATTCCGTGTTTTTTAAAGAGCATTGCATGGAGGTTAATAATATCGCTGCTTTGAGATTCAAGGCCTACAACGTTTATGCCTCTGGCCAGTGTTTGCAATTTAGCATCAGGGCCTGCTGTTTCTTTAAATTTATCCATCATCTGGAAGGCGTCTTCATTGCAATAAAAATATAGAGATTGAAATCTGGCACCTCCGCCAGCTTCAAAATAATCCATGCCAGCTTCTCTACAGGCTTCAAGAGCAGGCAAAAAATCATCTGTTAATACTCTTGCGCCAAATACTGACTGAAAGCCATCCCTGAAAGATGTATTCATAAATTTAATCAGTTTTTTAGACATTTTATTACCCCTTTGATTTGAAAGCTTTTACCGAAGCAATAACCAGTGCGATCTCGTCGTTCAGGTCGCTGTGGTTTTCAGATGTGCAAACCTGAGGAACTGGCTCCGGGAAGTATTTTCCGTAAAATTTTAGAAAATGATAATTTAAAACCATTGTAACAACCAGCATTGTTAAGAAGATAAATACTGTGGACATGCCCAGTATCATGAAAACTAAACCCTGTAATAGCATAATATTTTACCTGTAGAATATTCTATGACGTACATTTTATTGAGTTTGGTCAATTTATTTCTTTTTTTTAGTAAACGCATTTGAAGCACGTTTAGAAAAATCAAGCTCTTATTAATAAAAGACTTAACTTAAGCAGTATTAAATCATGCGTTCACTATACCTGTTCATTTTGTACCCGAAATAAAAAGAATTCAAGCAGCATTAAATCACAAAAATGTTTATCAGTGAAAAAATATAATATAAAGATTTCTGAATAATTTAACCCATTTAATTCATAAACTATTAATAAATTAACCTGAAATACTTATAGAAATTGCCGTTTAGCGAATACATCTTTTTAACACAGTGTTAAAACATTGCAGGGAACAGAAGTTAGTGGGTCGGGTTTAAAAGTGCTGCGGCGCAGCACTTTTATACCCTCTAGAATAAATAGACAGTAAATTGATGAATAATTCGGGTTAAGAGTTCACAGATTCAAGAAATTAGTGTCGGGGGGTTAAATTATTTTTGAAGTTTGGTTTCATTAAAAAGTCAAAGTGTCTTTAATAGCAAGCTCAAGATTAGGATAAGAAATTATTCCACGATTTAGCCACCATATTTTATTTCTGAAGCCGCAATTTAATGCCACAAACTTTGTACTGGCCAGCCGGGACCATTCATAATCAATACCTGAATCACCATAAATCATAAACAGATCAAGGTGTTTTGTCATCTGATATTTCTTTTCTGCAAGATTGTCATAGGATCCTGCAATAAAAATCTCTTGAAAATAATTGTTTAGTTCAAGTAGTTTCAATTGTTTTCTGGCTGCAACAATGTTTTTGCGCCCTGTAACCAGATAAAGGTTATATTTTCTCGACAGGACATTGAGAACAGATATTGATTCAGGAAAAAGACAGTCACAATCAAGATATTGTTCATCTTCAATCATTTTTAGCCAGCAATCATAAATATCTTTTGCAGGAGAAATCTCTTTTTTCTCTAAATATGAAGGAGTATTATTGCCATTCTGCTTAAACGGAATATAATCGTTAAGGGTTTCAATTTTAACATCAGGATTAAACCTGATAATGCAATCATGTAAAGCTTTCTGGTGCCTGTATCGGCTATCCAGCAGTGTTCCATCGAGGTCAAAAGCTATATTGAGTATATTCATGTTTTTTGATCCACTGTTTGAGGAGTTATTTTTAAAAAGAAGATTGCTGAATACATCTTAATATTAATGTATTATTTTTTCAAAATATTTAAGCAAAATAAAGCAATCAAATATTTATTTTAGATTGCCACGTCGGGCTAAAAGCCCTCCTTGCAATGGCAAGATCTTATTGAATGCCTGAATTAGCCTGAAATAAAACTCTCACCGGAGCGAACTAAGTTCGCTCCGGTAGTATTAGCCTCTTTAGAACTTTTGAGTTATCCAGAGCACATATCAAATGTTTATTCTGGATTTCCACTTCGGACTAAAAGCCCTCCTTGCAATGGCAAGATCTTATTGGATACCTGAATTAGCCTGAAATAAAACTCTCACCGGAGCGAACTAAGTTCGCTCCGGTAGTATTAGCCTCTTCTGTCTTCTTTAATACTGCTATACTGATCCTTGAAAGTAATGTATAGATTCCCGATTATAGAGGGCGGGTGTTAACCAAAAAACGACCGGGCTTTTGACCCGGTCGCTCTTTTATTTATGCTTCAAGTAAGTGAAAAATCTAGAACTTGAAGGTTGATCTTAAACCAATGACAGTCATCAGATCGTTGCTGGTATCGCCAGCACGGTTGATGATGAACTGTACGTTTGGTGTTAAGCTGAAACGATCATTGAGGTGAACTCTATAGTAAGCTTCAATGATGTGTTCCATATAAGATCTGTTGTATGTGCCACGGTTAGCTGATACAACTGCGCTATTGTTGGTGTTGTTAACCTGGAAACTATTAGTTTTTCTACCCCAGTTAGGATTTGTAGCAAAGAAATTAACACCATCAGCTAAACCAGATGTCATCATAGCACCAGGAACATTAGTTGTGCCGGAATATGCTGAACCATAACCATCTTGTGGTTTAAGCTGTGCATAACCGATACCAAATACGTCTTTCTTTCTCCAGGGCAGATGCAGAGCATCCATCGGGAGTTCAAGACCCATATTCATGGACTGTTTAACACCAAAGAAAGCGCCTGTACGGTTCCACATTGCATTTCTGCCAGTGCCATTTTGTAATGCACTTACGAGAAGTGATTGTGGTCCGGTATCCTGAACAGCGTAGCTGAAGAATACACCAGAACCTCTATAGAGTTCCTGATTGAAGCCGGTGTAGAAACCTTTGGCATTATCGTTATCATCGAATCTGCCTTGAGAATCGCCACCACCAACCATGTTACCTTCACCACCAGGCTGAGCACCAGCTGGTACGATACCAAGGTTGAATAAATCTTGATAATATTGACCTAATGTCATTGTATCACCAGGAGCTCTACCGGCACCGAATAATACACCTGCCTGAGCAGCAGTTAAACGGATAACGGTGTTAGGATTTCTTACCTGAGCAGCTGTTAAGTTAGCGCCACCAGGTGCAAAGAAAGATGCACTTAAGTTGGCAACACTTTCTAAACTGTTTGCAGGAAGACCCATTGCTGCTGCAACAAGGTTTCTGTTAGCAGTGTTATTATCTAATGGTCTACCTGTTTGAGCGTTAAAGAGGTTCTGGAATACTGTTGTGCCCAGAGCTCTTACCGGGTTGCTACCTACACCTCTTGCTGCATCGTAAGCTGATGCAAACTGTGTGCCATTATAACCGGTGTTGGTTGTAAGTAAGCTGTTAGAGCCACCACGACCATTCATCCACCAGCCACCTGCATAGACATTACCTGGTTTGTCTAACCAGTCTGCAAGCCAGCCCCAGTTATAATTTAAGCTTGCTTCGTATGTTATAGCAAGTGAGCTCATTGCGTCTGCAACGTCAATTGAACTTAAAGCTGTTTTCAGATCTAAACTATGCCATTTGCCTAAACCTTGATGCCATTCAAAAGCAACAGTCGGGGCAATGACGTTAACCGGAATAGCAGCGTTGTTTACTAAAGCTGTATTCTGGAATTGTTGTGTTTCATCACCTGTATATGGTGATTTCTGGAATATTTCTCTCCAGTCGATAAGACCGGCTTTCATTTTTAATGAAAGTTTCCAGTCTTCATCATCCGGTAATAAATTAACACCGGGGAGAATATCTGTTAATAGAGGAATACCACTTCTGAATTCCTGTGTATAGTATGCACTATCTAAGAAGATGTTTGCACGGGTATTTGAACCTGTCTGGACAACTTTACCGTTTTGTAAGCTGCTGGTGCCGATACCTTCGTTGAAAGCACTGGCATCACTTGCTACACGGCTAACGCCTGAAAGAAGGCCATAACCTGTTCCCGGGTTGCCTACATCAGCATTTGAAATTAACGGTGATACACGACCAAAAGCACCCACGAGTCTTGTGTGGATTGTACCTTCGCCTATGAGACCTTCACCATCAAGATCTTCTACGATCGGATAGTCAATATTGACACGTACACGGCCAAGTGCACTGATGGAATCTGCCATACCTTCAACCTGATTGGAGGCAACCTGTCTTACTTCGCCAGGACCATCAGCAAAATAGCCGAAATGTCTCCAGTGTCCCTGACCATGAAGCGGAGAAGAGTTACCGCCACGGCTGCCGACATCTGCATAAGCGCCTAATGTTACGTCACCGTAAATTTTAAGCTTTTCTAATACGGTCAGTCTGTTGTCTTGTTCTTCGTTTTTGGCTTCAATTTTTGCTGCTCTTGCTTCTAAAGCATCTGTTCTTGCTTGAAGAGCTGCGAGTTCTGTTTTGAATTCTTCCTGTAATCTTGCTAATTTTGCGAGATCTTCTTTGTCTGCTTTCTCTGTGCCTAATCTGGCAATATCTTTACCAATGTGTCTGATTAAGGCGTTCAGAGCAGCGGCCATTTCGTATCTGGTAGCTTTGTGGTCGCCACGGAATGTTTTGTCTGGATAACCTTCGATTACGTTATACTTTTCTACTAAGTCTCTAAGTGCATCGAAAGCCCAGCTGCTTCTGTCTACGTCTGATAATTCGTCTACAGAAGTAATACCGTAGGCAGCGTTTGGAGCATATAAGAAAGCCCCACTGAAACCAGTTACTGCTACACTGGCTGCTAAGAGCATTGGAACTAATTTTTTGCTGTTCATAAAGTCTACTCCTACAATCAAATTACTTCTCTCAATCCCTGAAGGGTCTTTAACAGAGTTTGAGGTTTGGGTTTGCCTCTTAAGGAAGCTTAATCTAAACTTTTTAAGGATTTGTTTTTTGAGTGTGTTCATTTAGACTCCCTTTTGTTTAGATCTCATACCATAAAGCCTTTTAAGCTAAGTTTTTTGCTATTGCCTGAAGGCCGGTATGTTTACTGTGTTTCCTTTTGAGAGATTCCCTTTTTTTCCTCTGTGAGCCTTGAATCGCTCAAGGTCACTGACTATTTTAGGCAATAAATTAGCTATTCCTTGATTTCTTTGCATATTCTTTATCTGATCACTTTACAAAATTTAACATAAATTTGAAAATTGCATAAATATACATATATTTTCTTACTTGTAATAACCACCATATAAAGCTTCTGACCATTTATAATCTGTCAACTACTTTTTTATGCACTACATTTATTACATAAGAGATCTCTGATTAATTTAAAAGTTCACAGATTCAAAAAATTGAAGTCAAAAAAAAGCGATGTATTTAAACACCGCCTTAAGGTTTTTAACCCCTTGTGATAGCTCAATTAGCCTACATGCTGTTTGTTGAGGTGCATGCAGCGTTGTTTTGCTTTGTCCGGTGTGGGGGTCCATTAACACTATGAGTGTTTGATGAGGAAGTTTTATGCATATTTGCCATACTAGCCACTGAATCGGCCTTTAGTCTGGCCAGATGCTTTTGTCCATTTCGTACAATAGTTTGAAGATCGGTCAGATCTTTTTCAAGACTACTTAAAACTCTTTCTGCATATTGATCAGCACCCTCTTTGGTTGCCATTGCTTCATTAATTGCGTGAGTTCTAATATCTTCTGCTTCTTCTCTGGCCTGTTTTCTCATATATTCTGCTTCTGCAATGACCTGCTGCCTAATTCTATCGGCTTCGGACTGAACAGCTTTGAGCAATTCTGATTCACTCAGAAGAAGTTCTGCCTGAGCTTTAGCATCAGAAAGCAGTTGATTGGCCCTTCTTTGAGATTCAAGCTGTATTTCATCTCTTCTTTTGATAATACTTTGAGATTCAGAAATCTCTGAAGGCAGTGATGTTCTCACTTTATCCAGCATGTCTATTATTTTTTCGTGTGGTACAATATACCAGGGTGTTAGAGGAATTGGGTATCCCTTAATTACTAACATTTCTATTTTGTCTAATAGTTTATAAACGCTATTCACAGTCATTTTTAAACCTCATTCTCCCGTAACTTACTAAAATGTTCATTAACACAGTGTGGTACTACGTCAGATATATCTCCTCCGAGGAAGCAAATTTCTTTCACTATACTTGAAGAAAGAAAGGCATATTTCAGGCTACACATCAGAAAAACAGTTTCTATATCAGGGTTCATGTTTTTATTGGCCTGATACATTTGAAGTTCTTTTTCAAAATCAGAAAGAGCTCTCAGGCCTCTAATAAGGACACTGGCATTTTTTTGAACTGCATAACTAACTGTAAGGCCTTTGAAGCTATCAACTTCAACATAACTCATACTGGCCGTAGCAGTTTTAATTAGTTCCAGCCGCTTTTTGGTTGATAACAACGGCTTTTTTGCCGGGTTTTCCAGTACTGCTATTATTACTTTGTCAAAGAGCGTTTGAGCACGGGCCAAAATGTCTAGATGTCCATTGGTTATCGGGTCAAAACTTCCAGGATATACAGCTATTTTCACAATTTTTCCCATCAGTGGATATTAGTAAACAAATAAATATTATATCTTTCAATTCATTATATAATTGGATGCATAAGTTATCATAAATTATTAATAAAGATTTGAATTTTTTGTTCTTTAAATATGCCAGAAAGCCTTCTCTCTGGCAGCATAAACACTCTACTTAACATTAAAATTTTTGCTTAACAATTGATAGAAACCAGGCAGCAAATGTTTCAATTGTGTAACATTTTACATATTTACCTGTGTTACATATTCAGCTAAATTTCTTTGTATACGTGGATTTACAGCATTATCAAGAAAAAAATATTCATTCTTAATGACAAAAATATAACCTTAATAACGTCATAGGTATTCAGGGTTTTATAGATACAGGGCTTCTTTATGTCATTTAGTATATAGTGATAGAACTTGTTATTTTCAATTATTTTAAAACACAAGCCCTGCAATAAAATGCAGGGCAAATGCTTTTGAAGGTATTGATTGCTAGCTTATCCTTGCCATCAATGCCCTGAGTGGGTTCTCTGATTCCATAAACGGGTATCTATAATCTTCAGGAGGCACAAAGTTTTCTTTAATAGTCCTCGGGCTGGCCCATCTGAGAAGGTTTGTATAAAAACCTGCTTTATCATTGGTACCAGAGGCTCTACCACCTCCGAAAGGTTGCTGTCCTACGACAGACCCGGTGGGTTTATCATTGATATAAAAGTTACCGGCAGCATTTTTAAGCTTATTTGAAGCCAGTTCAACAATTTTTCTATCCCGGGCAAAAATTGCACCTGTCAGGGCATAAGGAGAAGTCTGGTCACATATATCAAGTGTTTCTTCAAATTTAGCATCCTGATAGACATAAATAGTCAGCACCGGTGCGAATAATTCTTCTTCCATAGTTACAAAATGCGGGTCTCTGGCCAGTATAACAGTAGGCTCAATAAAATAACCTTCTGACTTATCTCCATTGCCACCAAAAATTACTTCTGCGTCAGGGCTATTTCTGGCTTCATCGATGTATTTCATTGTTCCGTCAAATGAAGACTCGTCTATAATAGCATTAAAGAATTTGAAATCCTGCGTACTGCCTGTATTCTTTTTGATATCTTCTATAAGGATATTGAGTTTGTCTTTCAAATCAGGCCATTTAGATTCAGGTATATATGCTCTTGATGCTGCAGAACACTTTTGGCCCTGATATTCATAGGAACCTCTAACCAGAGCAACCGCAACCTGAGTAGTATCAGCAGAATTATGCATAAATACAAAGTCTTTTCCGCCTGTTTCGCCTACTATTCTGGGGTAATCTTTATATTTTTCAATATTTCCACCGATAGTTTTCCACATTTGATGGAATACTCCAGTAGATCCTGTAAAGTGGACTCCTGACAATCTGGGATGATTCAGCACTTTATCACCTATAGAGCTGCCACTACCGGGAATAAAGTTAATTACACCATCAGGTAAGCCTGCTTCCTGGAATAGTCTCATGATATAATATGCACTCAAAACAGCCGTAGATGCTGGTTTCCACACGACAGTATTGCCCATCATAGCTGGAGATGAAGGCAGGTTACCGGCAATTGCTGTAAAATTAAAGGGGGTAACAGCAAAAATAAAACCTTCTAACGGCCTGTATTCAAGCCTGTTCCAGGTGCCATCAGGGTTGTGCATTGGCTGTTCAGAATAAATTTGCTGCATATAATATGCATTAAACCTTAAAAAGTCTGCCAGCTCACAGGCAGCGTCAAGTTCAGCCTGCACAGGGTTTTTACTCTGGTTGAGCATTGTTGAGGCATTCAAGATATAGCGATACTTTGTAGAGATAAGCTCTGCTGCTTTCATAAAGATTGCTGCACGGTCACACCAGTGAAGGCTTTCCCATTCTTTTTTGGCCTTTAGTGCAGATTCTATAGCAAGGTTAATCTCATTTTCACCTGCCTTATGATATTCTGCAAGAACATGGGCATGTTCATGGGGGCAGATGCATTTTCCTGTTTTGCCTGTTTTGATTTCTGATCCGCCAATAATTAACGGTATTTCAATTTTATTATTATACTGTCTATCTATTTCTTTTAGTAAAAGGTTTTTTTCTTTTGAACCAGGGGCATACCCCAGGACAGGTTCATTTTTAGGTAATGGTATTTGAAAAACTCCGTTAGACATTTTATCTCCTTTCTAATTAATGTTAAAATCAATGCCCTGTGCGAGAGGCATCTCTTTACCCCAGTTAATAGTATTAGTTTGCCTTCTCATATAAACTTTCCAGGAATCAGAACCGCTTTCACGACCGCCTCCAGTATCTTTTTCTCCTCCGAATGCACCACCGATTTCGGCTCCACTGGTGCCTATATTGACATTGGCTATACCGCAGTCGCTTCCACGGGGGCTGAGAAACAGTTCACTGTAATATACAGACCCTGTGAATATTGATGATGAAAGACCCTGAGGTACGTTATTATGGTATTCCAGGGCTTCATCAATATCTTCATACTCTATAATGTAGAGTATTGGTGCAAAAGTTTCTTCCTGAACAATTTCAAATTCGTTTTTTGCTTCTATGATGGTTGGTTCCACATAGAATCCACCCTCATAACCAGCAATAGCAGTACGTTTGCCACCGCATAATACTTTTCCGCCTTCTGATTTAGCTTTTTCGATAGCTGCCATCATTTCTTCGATAGCTTTTTCATCTATTACAGGTCCCATCAGTGTATTATTATCAAGCGGGTTACCTATACGTACCTTTGTATAGGCGTCAACAAGTGCTGTAACAAACTTTTCTTTGATTGATTTGTGAATAATTATCCTTCTGGTGCTTGTACAGCGCTGTCCTGCTGTTCCTACAGCACCAAAAAGAGTAGCTTTAACGGCCATCTCAAGGTTAGCATCTTCTGTTACAATAATTGCATTATTGCCGCCAAGCTCAAGCAATGATCTGCCAAGTCTTTTAGCTACCTGTTCACCTATATTGCGGCCCATGTTACAACTTCCTGTAGCACTGATTAGCGGTATTCTTTTGTCACAAACCATTTTGTTGCCAACATCTCTTCCGCTGCCTATAATCAGGTTAAACAGGCCATCAAGGTCATAGTCATCAACTATGGGGGCTATAATATTCTGGACTGCTACTGCGGTAAGTGGGGTTTTTGAACTTGGTTTCCAGATAACAGGATCACCGCAAACGCAGGCTAAAAGGCTATTCCAGCTCCAGACTGCAACAGGAAAGTTAAAAGCTGTAATCACACCAATGATACCAAGTGGATGCCACTGTTCCATCATGCGGTGGTTTGGCCGTTCACTGGCAATGGTTAAACCGTAAAGCTGGCGAGAAAGACCAACAGCAAAGTCTGCTATGTCTATCATCTCCTGGACTTCTCCCAGGCCTTCCATTTTAATCTTGCCCATTTCAAGCGTTACCAGTTCTCCTAGAGGTTCTTTATATTCTCTTAACCTGTTTCCTATTTCTCTTACAACCTCACCTCTTTTAGGAGCTGGGGTCATACGCCACTTTTTAAAGGCTTCCTGTGCTTTTTTTACTATTATTTCATAATCTTCACCTGTTGCCTGAATAATACCTGCAATTGGTTTGCCATCTACAGGTGAATATGATATGAGTTCTTTGCCTTTTGTTGTCATCCACGATTTTGATCCACCTGTTGTGGCTCCGCTGTTGGTTTCTTTTATACTTAGTTTGTCTAAAATCTTATGCACTATTTGTTTCCTCCGTTATTCATTGACCCGAATCCAAAGAGTCTTTCTCTATTGAATTCTAAATTAATCTGTGCCATAATTCAAATTCAAATTATTTAAATTTTATATGAATATAATTCATACTAAAGGCAAAATTTATGGATCTAAACCAGCTTAAAACATTCTATGTACTGGGTAAAGTAGGCAGTTTCACTGAAACGGCAAAGCAAATGTATGTCTCTCAATCAGCTATAAGCCACTCTATAAAGAAGCTTGAGAATACAACAGGCACTAAACTATTGACCAGAAAAGGCAGACACCTATCACTAACAACAGCCGGTAAAGAACTGTTTAAAACATGCGAAACAATTTTCTTTGAAATTGAAAAAGCAAAAGAAAATATAGAATCATACAAGAAGAAATTCTCAGGAGAAATAAACATTGGAAGCCCTGTAGAATTTGGATCTACAATTCTCATAAGACATATGAAAAACTTTCTTGTGAATAACCCGGGCCTTAAGGTTGATTTCTACCTCTCAAATGACCTGTCAAAACTGCTGCTGATAGAAGAGGTCGACTTTATAATTGATTGCAAAGAACATTTTTTGCCAAATATCGAAAAAATAAAGCTTTTTCAAGAACAATATGTCGTTATAGCCTCTCCAGAATTTGTTAAACATAATAAAATTCACGCTATTGCTGATCTTGAAAGAATACCCATTTTGTCAATGGATAAAGAAATAACCTGGTGGAAGAATTTTCTGGTTTCACTAGATACCTCAAACAGACCATCATTCAAACATATTATGCAAATAAACCACATTAGAGGGCTTATAAACGGTGCTATACAGGGTATCGGGGTTAGTTTTGTACCAAGATATACCGTGCTTAACGAGCTGTCAGAAGGCATCCTGCAGGAGCTATTCCCTGAAATTCAACCTCTGGCTGATCACTTCTGCATCTATATCAAAAAAGAAAAGCTGATGAAAGAACCTAACAGAATACTCGTTGATTATCTAACAACCATAAGACCTGCCGAATTTTCAGGTTTCGATTAACTTAGCCAGAAAAGGATTTAAAATGGATAATAACTATAATAGACCAGCCACACCAGCAGAAAACGAAATTATAAAGAGTTTAAAACAAAAAACAAAGGATATTTTACACCTATGGAACAGAGAAAACCACGTTTTTCAAGTGCAAAAAGATAATGCTGCTCTGATAGTTGTAGATATGCAAACTTATTATTGCACAAAAGCACTGCAAATAAGCTTCTTTGATTTTGAAATTGTCATTGAAAATATTAACCGGCTTGTAAAACAGTGCCATAGCGAAAATATTCCTGTTATCTGGTTGAGACAGAACTTTTCTATTGATGAAAAATCTGATGATTCTGGTCTTTACGCTGATCTACACAGCAAACCTATCGATAAAGACCTTTGTAACTTCAACAATGGAACAAACATAGATAAATCCATGCTCATAGACAGCAATAACGATTATCAGATTACCAAAAAACGCTACAGTGCTTTTATTAATGGCTCTTCAGAAATTACTGATGTTTTAAAAAAAATTAACCGCTCACAGCTTATTTTTACCGGAATACTGGCCAATGTCTGCGTTGAATCATCTATAAGAGACGCTATGCAGCTTGATTACAAAACATTTATTGTATCTGATGCAACTACATCCTTTGACAGAGTAATTCATGAGGTAACCATGACCAACATAAGACTCTTCTTCGGTGATGTTTACTCTACTGAAGAAATGTTAAAAGCCTTAAAATAAGTACAGGCATGCTAAAATGCCTTCAATACTCTTGCCCAGCAGGGCGGTATATTATCAATAATTGTTCTATTTCTATTAAGGCTGTATGTAGCCCCATCAGCATTCAGTATATCTCTTGCCTGACCTGCCTCTATTGGAAGATTATAAAGCTCCAGTCTTCCGGGCTCTGAGGAAGCATTAATGACAATTATAAGACTTTCTTCGTCTGACTGCCTTATAAAGCCCAGCTGTTCAGAAGAAGCCCCACCCTGAAAATATTTTCCATATTTAATAGCATGAGATTCTTTTCTGATATTGTAAAACTGCTTTATTGTCTTATAAAGATCAGGATGACAGTGGTTTAAAGTATTTTTCACATAGTCAAAACCAGGTCTTAAAGGCAGGTCAGAGCCGTTATGCTTTTTGCCTTCTATGCCAAATTCGCTGCCATAATAGATTGATGGACAACCTGGCATAAACATAAGTATTGCATGAAGAGGGTAAAGGTGCGCTGGATTTTTTAATGTGCTTGCTATTCTATTAACGTCGTGATTATCTGCAAAGTTATAGGTTATAAAATCTTTATAAAGACCATATTCACCGAACTGTCTTGCAAGATTAGCACCTATTTCGTGATAATTTTTGTCGTTATGACTTGAAAATAAACCTTTATAGCAATCGTAATTGGTTACAGAATCAAGCATTTCAGAGTTAGCCAGCGTTCTATAATCTCCGTGAAGCACTTCGCCGAGCAGCCAGAAATCAGGCTTAAGGCTTTTACAAAAGCTTCTTAACTCTTTAAGAAACTCTCTATCAAGACAATACGCAACATCAAGACGCAATCCATCTATTTTAAAGGTATTAATCCACATTTCTATAGCTTTAAAGAGGTGTTCTTTGACCTGCGGATTTTTGAGATTCAGCTTGACAAGGTTATAGTGTCCTTCCCAGCCCTGATAAGAAAAAGCATCGTTAAATGGGCTGTTTTGACCGAAGTTGAGTCCTGAAATCCAGTCACAATATATTGAATTCTGGCCATAATTTTGAACATCTTTAAATGCCCAGAAATTTCTTCCAGTATGATTGAAAACACCGTCCAGTATGACTTTTATGCCTGCATCATGGAGGTTCTTAACCAGTTCTATAAGGTTTTCATTTGTACCCAGCCTTCGATCTACGTTATAGTAATCTGCTGTGTCATATCCATGAGTTGTTGATTCAAATACAGGGCCCAGATAAAGACTATTAATCCCCAGTGCCTGCATATATGGTATCCAGTCAGAAATTAGATCCAGTCTATTTACAGGAGGTGAAATAAAGTCATTTTCATTTGGGGCATTACAGAACCCGAGCGGATAAATATGATAAAAAAATGCGTTATATGACCAGTGTGACATTGATTTGCTCCTTTTATTTGATTTATTTGTTTAAAATGTTTTTCAGGATTGTCAATTATACTGTTTTATAAAAAGAAAATAAAGTAAAATTCAAATTCTGGGCTGTTTAAATCTTCATATTGCAATGATAGCTTTAAACTTTATTCTTTTACAATTTATGACACACAGTTTTTAAAGACAAAAAAACCTCTTAAGGCATACTCAGAGGCCTATAGAGGTTTAAGCTTCACTGATGATAAAAATTTGTTGTTCGGGTAGTTAAACTGTTTATTATGTTCTTTCCTGTCTTTAGAGAGAATTTTAAAACTATTTATGACAGGGGTAATGCTTTAAAGCTTTTTCAGGAAGTTGCCAGCTCCACTGGCTATAGAATCAATAATATTACCTGATGCCTGATATGCTTCACCGGCAGTTTTTAAGACATTACCTCTAATTTGATCATCTATTGTCACTATTTCTGCACCAAATCGGGTTGCATCAGCAGCAAGACCACCGAATATGGGTACATTTTCCATTTTACTGGCAACAGTTTCAACTTTGTCTTTAAAGTTTTCAGCGTTATTTATTTGTGCATCTCCAGCTTTTTCGAGTAAATTACCTGCACCTTTATAGGCTCCACCGACTATATTACCGCCTTTTTCGGTAATTACACCAAGTCCATAAACTTCAGCACCAGCAATATTAAGAGGAAGTGCTTTTATTTCACCTTCCAGTCTGGTAGCATCTGCCATCAGTCCACCAATAACAGGTATATTTTCCTGTTTGTCTGCTTTGAAGTCATAATAATTTGTCACTGACTTTCCTGCTTTTATGTACACGTTTTCTGATAATGGAATATCAGTGCCTGTACCGGGTTTTAGATCAGAATTGAAATTTTGCTGAAATCCACCTGCTAGATTAGTTGATGTCATCTTAATTCCTCCATCTCTTTAATATCAGGATAATTAATCCTGATAAATTAATGTCTAAAAATCTTTACAGATTATTTTATTCCTTTGATAAGGTTTTACAAGACATTAGTAGACCTGTATGTTTCTCTATGGTTTTCAATAGTGGTTTTATTTACCCAAAATACTATTATTTCTTATTATAAGAAATTTTTAGTAATAGTACCTGAGTAAAGAGGTTTAATTTATTAGGTAAAATAGCCTAGTAGTTAGTAGTAAGAACCTGGCAAATCAGTCATTTATTTGTTGATCATTTATTTGTAGACCAATGTCTGTCTTAAATATTAAAAACGTAAAGATAGCTCTAAAACGACGACTTTGACTGACAACATTGAATAGCAGCCTCTAGAGCAATTTGAAGCTTTAACCATCACTTATAATTGTCTTATGAATGACAGTCAAAAAATTTTGCTAACAATAATTATTATCTTCTGCCTGTTTTTTGGATGCAGTTTAGCAGCCCTGCTAAGCGGCGGTTTGATTTATTTTCACAGAGATAGTTTAAATTTTCTCTCAAAGAAAACGCCACTCAACACTGAGAAATTACCCGGAACCTTCAATATAAAAAAGATTACCCTGAAAGATGAATATTCTAAAAAGCTTAACAACATCATTAAACAGGCAAAGAAAAAACCAGATGACCCTGAAATACTTAAAAAACTTGCCCTCAGCTTTTCAAATGAAGGCTATGACAGGGAAGCATATAACACAATTAAGGTTATTCTGGCAAACCATAAGCCTGATTTAGAAACCTGCCTTATTGCAGGAAGTCTATATGAGAAATTTAACCTGCCTGCAGAAGCTATAAAGGTATACCAGAATGCAATTAATATATCTCCTGAGGATGAACGCCCTTACATTAAACTTTCTCTTGTATACTGCAAGCTAAAATACTATACAATGGCAGAAAAAATACTTGTCAGCCTTTTAAATACTTTGCCAGATAGTTTGATAGCTATGCAATACCTTGCTGATGTATATGTATACAATGAAAAGTATGACAATGCAATTGCTCTTTACAGCAGGTTGCTTGATGAACATCCACTTGATGATCAAATACATCTGCGGATGGCCTCTGTGCTTTATCACAAACATGCCTATAAACAAGCTCTCGAATATTATGAATCTGCAATATCTCTCAATAGCACCTCTGCAAAGATTTATAACGATACCGGGATCTGTCTGAATGCTTCGGGCAAAGCAAAAGAAGCTCTTGAAAAATTCAAACAGGCCCTCAAGCTTGATCCTGATAATCCCAGAATCATTTTTAATATTGCCCTGACACTGAAAAAAATAGGTATGATGAATGAAGCTATAAAAGCTTTACAAAAAGCAATCAGCTTAAAGCCAGACTATATCAACGCACTGATTACCCTGGGAGACTTTTATGATGACAGTGAAGACTATAACGAGGCTATCTATTATTATCGGCAAGCCCTGAATCTGGATAAATACAACCTGAGAGCATTAAATAACCTTGGCCTGGCATTTTATCACAAAGGTGACCTTGAAAAAGCCGGTAATTATTTTAATAAAGCCCTGTCTGCCAATCCTGATTATTCTGTTACACGCTACAACCTGGGTATACTATTTATTGCAGACAACAGAAAAGACCTGGCAATAAAAGAATATGACAGACTGCGGCAGCTAAAATCACCATTAGCTGAAGAACTCATCCAAAAGATATCTAACAGCAGCTATTGATAATAATTAATACGAAGTTGCTATCAAAAGACTACTGATTCCAGTGATCAGAAAATGAGTGTGTACTGATGCCTGTCTGAACTATATTACCTAACTAAATAAGCAGGTTTAACTTTTTACTAACTGAACCAAAAGATGGTTGTGACTTATCAGCAGATTTTATGCCCAGTTGATCCCGTGTCTGGACAATATAAATATGATCATTAGACTCTTTTATTACACCTTCAATATCCTGGGGTTTGCCGTCATAAAGATTCTCTATTTTCAATGAATATTCACCAATCTGCCTGATAAAATCTTCCCATTGGGGCTTCTGACCGGCAAAAATATCATTTTTATACTCTGTCAGAGCTTTTATAAGAGAGCCTTTACCGTCTGGCACCAGCTTATAAGTCTTATCAGCAAGATGGTTTCTTTTTACTTCACCAGTCTTCTTATTGTAAGTAAAGCTATAGCCCATACCCGGAATTTCACCACTTACCAGTGCTTCACCAAGCCCCTGAACCAGGTCAATATAAATCTCATCAGGATTATGTGTTAAAGGATTAGTTGTATGAGTCACAAAAGCATATTTTGCATCAATACAAGATTGAACCAGAACAGATACAGCCAGGTCTGAATGCGGAATATTAGCTTTAACTCTGGCATCATAAGCTCTCTTTCCCCATTTTGAAGCCCATACCTTTTTGATATAAAGGTCAATCTTTTCTTTTGTAGCTCCAGGGAAAGATTCATATAACCCGGCACCTGAAAAGTCTTTCAAATCTTCTCCATTTGTGCTTGATCTGGTTATAATAAACTTTGTATCTGCAGGAACTGTCTCTTCCAGTGCTCTTTTAATATCCTGAAGTATTTCTGGCGGAAACTGCAATTGTTCAACCAGCTTTTGCTGCTTTTTAAGTTCGTTAACAACTGAAAGATCATTCACCTTCTCTTTTTCTGCTATGATTAGAAGGTTATTATTGTATTCTTCGAGAAGTTTTGAATTAATCGGATCATTTAAAACCCGATCAAATACTGAAAAAGGTATCGATAAAGATTCTGGAACAGGCACAATGTTAGCTAATTTTGAAACATTATAAGCCTTTGGCCCGGATGTATTAAATTTTATCTCATCGATAGGCAGCACAGCGGTTTTGAAATCCCTGCTGGCAGCAGGTAATACAACTTTAACATCTGGCTTATTAGCTTTATCAGAACGTATATCTTCGGCATAAACGTCATTCTTTGCAATTTCCTTAAGCATTACGTTTCCATCAGTTACTTTTATTTCTGCATAAGAATCATTTTTGTCATATTGAGCGACCAACGTTTTGTATAATTGTGGATCATCAAGACAGGCAAAAACAATACTTTCCTGGCGACAGCGCACACCAAGGTGCGCAAGTGTGTCAATTACTTTGGGGGTAATGATAGCCTTTACTCCTCCGGGAGGTTCTTCAGCTCCGATAAGAGAATCAACAAAACAAACAAGATTAGAAATGTCATTACCGGCATCACGCTCTTTTTTAATCATTTTTTCGAGATGATCCATGCTTTTAGCGTGTATGATTCTTCCGCTTTCTTTACCTGTGCTTATGGTTTGCCATGAGGTTGTTCCGGCAATTTTTCTCACCTGTGTTCTAAAGCCAGTTGTAAGTTGAGAAATGTCAAACAAAAGGCTTCCTCTCAAGACACCATCTGCTAGCTGTTCTACAGACTTTGATGCTGAGGAATCATACATATTGATTTTAGCCAGATTAGCAGCTACCGGCTTATAAATACTTGAGATGGCGTATGATTTATCAGCAATTAGTCGTTGCAGTTGATTTAAAGTAACCAGAGTGCGTTCTGAGCCTTCGATTGAAGTTTTATCATCAGCTGTAAAGGCTTCTTTCAAGTTCTTTCTAATCATTGCCAGCTCTTCAGCCTTTTCAGTGTTTGTCAGGGCATAATTATCAACAAGTGCAAGAAATAATTTTTCTGTGGTTTCATTCAGTTTGTAAAACCCATTTTCAACCGGGGCCTTAGAAAGCATATTCATTGAAACGGTACTTACAATGCCTTCAAGTTTATTATCCAGTTCAATTAAAGCTTGAAGTTTCTTAACATCAGTACTATTATGAATTTCAGCTGAAAGGTTTGTTCTTAATTCAGTTGTTTTAAACAATAATTCTGGCAATAACCTTTTAAACTTTGTTGTATCATCAACTTGATTATTATCAAAAGCTTCTTTTTGAAGTTTTATGACAGTATTCAGCTTTTCAAAAGTATTTTTGTCGAGTATTTCATCAAGATTATCTGATTTAGTTGTTAACTCAATGCCCATGCCTTTGAGCGTATTTACAATCGTCTCTCCGTAAATCTGGAAAAAAGTAGCCAGCTTTGGTTCAGGCCTGCTCATTAACTCATCGACATTATACTTGCTTCTATCAAGCCATCCATGTCTTTCAAAAGCCTGACGAACCTGATCATCTGAAAAATGCGGAACCTTTACAGGCTTATCAACAGAAATGCTGTTCCAATCGCTGTTGCCTTTTATTTCGTTACCCATTTTGACAAAATAATCTTCAAAGCTAACACCGTTTGCTTTTAATACCCTGTCAAATTCTTTTTGGTCGCCATTAGATCTGATGTACTGGGCAAAGGCCATACAAACATATCCAAGCTCAGGGGCTGGTCTCTGGTGAGCTAACTGGTGAACAGCTTTTATAAAGACACCTCTATCACCTATTTCATCCCATTTATCACTGCGAAGGGTTGCACTTTTTAAGGCCAGGATGCCATGTCTGATCGGGCCTTTATTTGGTATTCTTGTAATTTCTCCACCAGAGCTTGCTGATGGTAATTGCTGACATAGGCTTTTAACTGTACCATAAATATGTTGTTTCTGTTCTGGTGAAGCATTAACATAACTCTCAAGCAGAATTTCTTTTGTTTTGGCAGGTATACTTCCTCTATCAGGTATGATACCTATTTTAGCAGCTTTTAGAAGACCGTCTAAAGTTTGAAGGGTTCCGGGTGTTAAGTTTTCAGCATCTTTCAATATGCAATTAATTAGTTCTGCTCTTGATTCGTTATTACCCTGACCATTTTGCTCGATACTGATAATATCCTGCCATAATTTCTGCTTATCGAGAGATACATCAAGAGTATTAGCAGATATCTGTCGCTGGACTGTTAATATTCCAGAGTTTGAGTCTTGTGATGTTACTTTAAGACCGAGGTTTTCAAGCTTAGTCCGAACTTTATCAAAGTTTTCTTTACCTACATTAAGGTTTACAACTTTATATTGTGCAATCTGTTCAAGTATATGAGATATAACCTTCTCTTCTATCCCCGGGAACTTTGTGCCTGGTTTAATATTAAGTTCATTTTTATCTGTTTGGACTTCTGCTTCAGTGACACTGGTCTGATCCATAAACTTTTGCACCAGTTTTTTAATGAGTTCTGGCGTTTGAGACCTGAGCTTATTCAGGCCAGCAATATATTCTTCAAAAAGATCGCTGTCGTTTTTCCCATTTTGAGCGGGTTGAAAAACCAGGGTTTTATTATTATTACCCCAGATATAGCCAGCAGAGCCGAAAGAAGGATTATTATCTTTATTATTCTTAATAGATGTAAACTTTTTTATTAATACATCATTATTATACCCCAAACCAGTAACTAAATTCGTCATTGAAACTCCATCTGGTTTTACAGTTGAAATTTTTCTTAACCATTAATAAGAATTAAGTTTCTCAAAGAATTTAGTGACTGGTTTTTAAGTGTAAGTGTTACATTTATTTACGTATTAAGTGTCTGCTTGACACTATTATAGCTTGACCGCTAGAAACAACGTCATAAGTAATCAGATTTCAGAAAACACCCTGGAGACTTTTAGAATTGTTTAATTTTTTATGTCGTTTAGTATAGAAACAAGCTAACCGGAACAATAGAGACAGGCAGCATAAAAATCAAATAATTATCTATGAAAGTTTATGCAGAATACTAAAATAAAAATGCTGAAACAAAACTATAATGATAAAATTTTTTGTTTCAGATTATTCACTTATTTTTATCAAAATACCTCTCCTCCCTGTTTGATTGACATAATAAAAGCCTCCGTACCGGAGGCAAACACAGAACCAGAAATGTTAGCGATTAAATTTATAAGCTTATGACCAGATATTAATACCTGAAGCCTGACCATGACTGCTGCCAGAAGCCTGGGCAGCAAGGTTGTTAATGGTTCCATAAAGGTTATCTATGTCGATAATGCCGCCATAGTTGGCCTGAGCAAACATATTATTGACACTGCCAGCATTCTGGAAGCCGACATAACCTTTGGCTCCATTGGCTATAAGCGTTGCATTGTTAATGCCACCAGCGTTATATATATGAGTATCATCATTTTGATCTTTAGCGAAAAGGTTATCAATACCGCCAAAGTTAGCGATGTTAGTATGAGCTCTAAAAGTATGTGTGGCAAGGTTTGTCATCCCGCCATTATTGGCTACGCTGACGTTGCCCCAGTTAGTATTTGTAACATTAACATTATTTACACCACCACTATTATTTAAGGCAAAATTTGCAGCACTGTTTTGAACCTGAAGGTCAGCCATACCGCCAGCATTGTTAACCCATGCATTGCCGCCGCCTTTGTTGTTAATGCCTACCTGATTAATGCCGCCCTGATTCTGAAGTGCAAAGTTTGCACCATTGTTTTCAACGCCAACATTAGTGATGCCACCATCATTGAATATACTGAAGTTGCCGCCATTCTGGTTGCTTACACCAACGTTATCAATACCGCCTGTATTGTTTAAAGCGACATTGCCGCCAGAATTAGTTGCCATAAAGTTATTCATACCGCCAGCATTGTTGACGGCAATATTGCCATTTTGAGAATTAGCCCAGACGTTATTTATTGCGCCCTGGTTGTGAACATTAATGTTTGCATTATTACTGTTTAAGCTTAAATTTCCAATAAATCCCATTAGTGACTCCCTTCTATTTCTATTACAATCTAAATTACATAACATTATTTTGAGAGGCTGGATATATACCAAGTATATCTTAAGTATATAAAAACAAATTTTTAGCCGAAATTGCCTAATTAGAATAGAATATTAAGCAGTCTTTACATTTACCGCTCTTAACCAGCTATATAGTAAATGCATTTAAAACACATTTATAGAAAAATCAAACTCTTATTTATTAAAGACTTAACTTAAAGAGGTATTAATTTATGCGTTCACTATAAAAAGAGCTTTTATAAAATACCTTAAAAACAATGTTACAATACGGTTGTTTCTATTCAGAAATTTAAACAAAATACCGATAAAATAATTCAGCAGGTTCTTCCAAATGAGGTAAATTTATGAAAAATAAAGGACAAAATATTTTAGAATTTGTTATTATTCTGGCATTAATTTCAGTGAGCGGTATTCTGGTTTTAATATTGCTTGGAGATAACATAAAATCAATATTTCAGCAAAGTCATACTGGTTATAAGGCTTATAAACCATTTAAATGGGATGACAAATCATCCAGTATAACTCCTCCTTCGCAAAACACGGTAATAGCTTCTAACCCAAACCCTGTTATCACAAGATCAACAGATCCTGCGGGTCTTTCCACACAAACAATCAATGGTATCGATGTTAATTTCGACCAGAATGGCTCAGCAGCCTTTACTATTGCAGGGCAAAATGTTAATATATCTGCCTCTATGATAAATTCTCTTAATAATGTCTTTGAAACAAACGGCACCTCTGGGCTTACAGAAGATATAATAGCTGCCATACAAAAATTAATCACCGATCATCAGGCAGAATATCCGGGTAGTGATGTACCTGTTCAAATCGCATTCGGAAATGGAGAACGACAGGAAAATAACGGTGCCACTTTTGAAGGAAATGTAACCGTTAATACTGTAACACTGGCTGTAGGAAACCACGCAATAGTCATTCAATCTGATCATACCTGCACAAGTCCTGACCCAAACGTAATATGCGACCCCAAAAACGTACATAAAATAGAAATCAAAGGTTCAACAGGCACTGTATATAGCAACCAGTCTACACTAAATGAAAATAATGTTTCCAATATTACTTATAATGATGATGGCTTACCTGTAAGTGCCTAGGGAGAAGGTACAACAGCAATAGCAAACTGGAATTTTAACTATTCTACACAACCAGATAATATTTAATTGAGATCTCTGAATAATTTAAAAGTTCACAGATTCAAGAAATTAGTGTCGGGGGTTAAAAAAACCGCTGTGCGGTTTTTTTAACCCCCTCCCTGCTTTTGCTGGAATCAGTAATTTCATAATTAATCAGAGGTTCCAATTCTAAAGCTGATAAATATAATTCATTAATAATAAAGTATGTCTTTACAAATTGTTAAAAATATTATATTTTCACTATATATTTTTATCTGTAACTGTCGATTACTTTTTTAGCTGGCCAGTGTCAGTAATTTACTTAACGATTAAATTTAATAAAAGATAAAAAGAGGGGTTTATTATGAAAAATAGAGGACAAAATCTGATTGAGTTTTCAATTATTGTTGCATTAATAGCAGTAGCAGGTATTGTTGCTCTTATTGCCCTTGGAGGTAATATTAATTCTATGATCTCAGGCTCAACTCAAAAAGTTGAAACTTATAAACCTTTTGGCTGGGATACTCAGGCTAGCAGCTCTGTCTTAAATCAAGGTTCTACTGCACCAGTAGAAGAGGTTATTCAGGTAGGCTCTTATGATGTATCAAAACACTCTGATGGTATATATTCATTTGAAGTTGATGGGCAGAAGATCTCACTGCCACAGGAATATCTTGATCAGCATAATGCCGTCTTACAAACAACAGGCTCTTCAGCCCTGGAAGATCTGGTATCTGAAATTGCATATATGATACAAACTCATAAAGACGAATACCCTGATCAGGATGTACCCATAGAAATTAACTTTGGCGACAGCACAAGAACTAAAGGCAATGCAACAGTTAGCGGTGAATCTACCGTCAATACAACAGCAATTAAAGTAGGCGATCACATAATAAACCTCGTCTATGACCATACCTGCGAGGGTGGCAACTGCCAGTCTGTACCACAGGGCAAATTCAGAATAGAAGGTACCGTTCAGCCTGATAATACACTGGTCGCATCCGTCGGGTATAATAGCTCCAGCACTGCTACAGATTATACAAATACATCTAACACCTTCGATGCTACCTATGACCCTGCAACAGGAGCATTTTCAGGCACTTACGGTGCTGATGTCGGCAACTACAACTGGGTTTTACAATATTAAACTTTATTGACAATTTTACCTCTCATTGCCCTGCAGTTTTATTTTGCAGGGCAATAGTTTTTGATTAATTCAGAAAGACCTTTAGCAAAAGGTTTTCTGGCTGATTGTAATGCATACACTTAATACCAGTGTATAATTACAAAATATGATTTGCCTTTTTATAGCCTGTTCCTGATCCCTATAACAATAATTTTCTATATAATCACTGCATATGAGCAATTGTAACAATTATTTTCTATATTTACACTTTAAATGTTAAAAATAATATGTTAATATATATTATATTCAGGGGTATACTAAATTTAGAGATTTAAAGTAGCCCTTTATCAGGCCGTATAAGGAGGTGTTTCTTTTTGTTAGATCAAAAAAAGACGTGTGTAAAGGTGAAAAAAAAGGCTGAAAAAGAAAAACCAGCCCAAAAAGCTGTTAAAGAATTTCAATTTGATGAAGAGCTTGCCAGCGGAACTGTTTGCAGAACACAGATAATAAATATACGTAAGTAACAATAACTATTGTTTTTTCGTAGCTTTATTTACTATGGAGATCTTTGAATAATTTAAAAGTTCACAGATTCAAGAAATTAGTGTCGGGGGTTAAAAAAACCGCTGTGCGGTTTTTTTAACCCCCTCCCTGTTTTTGCTGGAATCAGCAATTTCTTAATTAATCAGAGGTTCCTATGAAATATCTTTGCAGCAGCACTACTGATCATAAAAAACTAATAAATTAATTTTTAAAGATCAGCGCAGAACTTAAAAAAAATATAATATCAAGATACAATTATTGCCTGCTGGATAGAAATATTATCCAAATAAAAACCCTGCCCGGGCAGGGTAAGTCTATGAGGAGGTAGATAGAGACTTAATCTTGAGAATATACAGGGGTTATCGTATGCTTAAGCCCTTTTAATCATCGTACAATATAGTTATAATACAATCGACAGATAATGCATCGGTATGTTTCATTCTGTTTGTATAGATGAAATCATCTATATTTTCTTATAATCTGAGAACTTATAAGTTATTTAGAGATCTAAACATTTGATTTTTGAAAGCCTTGTGAACAGATGGCAAGATCAATAACTTCTGCTGGTTTGACCAACAACCATAAAAAACCGCAAAAAAAATATCCACCGAACACTGCATTCGTCGGTGGGCTTAACTTGGGGAGGAGGTTGGGGTAACCGGTATTTCTAACTTAACCTTTCATTTTCAGTATCGGAATGAACAATGAAAACTTTAGGATAACATTAACTTATATTAAGATAATGGTAGTATTGCCTTTATAATCAATACTTTCAGGTGTTAACTGGCCTATAAGGTTCCTCTTTGACCATATGACCGTAAACAATCTTGAGGAATAATACCGGTATAAACCACTCAAAGCCAGCCGGAGCAGGCAAAATATAAATGTTGACCATCAAAAAGACCAAAACCAATAGCATTGATACTCCTCTTTCAAGGTAAAGAGGCACTCTATATACAACATATGCACTAACTATTAAAAATGCATACCACACAATTCCCGTAATAAAATTTAAGTTATCATAGACAGCCCAGATTATTATCGGGTGTATATGCAGGGCACTAAATGCCATTTTATTTTTCAATATAGATGCATATTTAGGGTCTCCTTCTTGCATAGGGGTGTGGTAGAATCTCTTGCAGCAGTTCATAGCGTTTGCAACAATGCCACCACTCAGGTCAAAACCTATGGCAAGGGCAATAATCAGTATTATCAGGTTCCATTGCACGGTATCGCTAAAATACAGATAAAGCAAAAAAGCTGGTATTATGAATGATCCGGCATAAGCAAGATAGTTTTCTTCTTTTGTGGCACCTGTTCCAATAAAGTTAAACTTGCCTGAATAGTTCCAATTGATGGTTGCTTTTTTTGTATCTGGCATTCAATTCTCCTTTGTGGTTATTGAAAAGGTTTCAGAAAGCTATTTTCATATTTTAAGCCATTTGATATCCTGATTTTCTGGTGTGTAGTTATAAAACTGGCAGTATTCAAGACAAAAAGCCGGTGCATTACCTGTAATAACAGCATTTCTAAAGTTCAGGTATGCCGGGTTTTCAAGTACTTCACAGGCATCCTGTTCTAATAAATTGCCAAATGGCATTACTCCCTGATAGTCCATACAGCAAGGCACTGTGGTACCGTCAACCTGAACATTAACCCAGTTTTTTGCCATCTGACATGTTTTCATTGCCTGCCTGCAAGCTTCTTTTGTTTGAAAATGTGCCCGCTGGAGTTCTTTTCTGTCTGCATATTGAAACTTTGAAAAGTCTTTTATATCAGGGCTTTTGAGATAAGGCTTTAGTCCCATTTGTTTGTTCATAGAAATAAAAGCAGGTATCTCATGCTGGTTATGTCTGAATACTACCATTTGCGGAACAATTCTAACTTTATTGCCTGCTTCACGGTTAAAAGCAATGAGCAATTTCAGGTTGTTTAATACCCTGTTAAGATCACCTCCGACACGATATTTTTCATATACTTCTGGGGTTACACCATCTATAGAGACTATAATTTCTCTTATACCAGAATTAATTAATGCTTTTGCTTTTTCTTCGTCAAGCAAGATAGCATTTGTGCTTATAGATGTTTTTGAAAAACCTGATGCAAGGCTTATGATATCGAATATATCCTCATTCAAAAAAGGTTCTCCAAAGTTAAACAGATACATAATATCAGTAATTTTATTGATTTTAGAGGCTATTATCTGAAACTGTTCATATTTCATTACCCTTTTTGTTCGGGTAATCCTGCCTGCTCCGATGGCGCATTCTGGGCATTTCAGATTACATATTAGCGAGGTTTCAATTTGAAATGTATACAAAGAATTCTCCTGAGTAACTAAACTGATCTTTGAAATAAATGAAGTAAGTTCAAAAAATACGTTAGTTAATGATTTCTGTCATCTGATAATAATAAAATGTAGTGGTATTAGACATAATGAGAGTTATAACATTGATGCTACAGAAAATAAACTAAACAAATAGATAGCATATGCATATGCATAATATACCAGATGAGTAATCAGTTATTAAGATATATGTCAAAGAAACACAGTAAATAAATGAATTTACAAAATTTTACAATCAGAATGACTTCCTGAAATACCACAAAAATGTTATTTATCCGGTTATTTACTATTAAAATATACCTCCCGAATGGCTAAATATTCGCACAAACAGGCAATTATAGCCGGATGATTGTTTTTATATATATAGGAGGATTAAAAAGGGATAATAACGTATACTTCGGTAAAAGGAGGATGTGGGGCAATATGACACTTTATGGAGTCGGAGGTTCTAATAATTATTGGGATCCTTCACACACACAAAACGGCCAGAAGCCCGGAGAAAATCCACAGGCACAAGAAGCACAATCAATCTTTGATGTAATTTCCTCTGTGGCCAATGGCGGCGAGGGCAACAAATCTTCCAGTGGAAAAAATCAGGCAGGCGGCAATCAGGGCGGCCTACCTCAGGAAGGTATGCAGCAAATGATGAATAAAATGGCTGCTGTTGCGGATTCGCCAGTCAACAACTATGAAGGCTTATTCTTAACTGATATGGGTAACGCTGCTGGCGGTATGGCAACTCAGGCCAGTATGGCAGCCCATAACCTGGTTAAAGATGCAAATAGATTAAATCAAATGGCATCTTTAAAAGATATTAGTGCCAGCAAATTAAGTATGGAATCTGGCAAATTGATGCAAGCTGCCGCTAAATTACTACCTAAAGGGCTTGATAAGATAGCAGTAGGTGGCGAAAAGATCGCCAGCGGAACTCAATTAATAGCTACTGGTTATCAAAATATCGCCCAGGGCCAGGCACTTCTGAGTAATCCATACACAGCTGCACAGGGCGCTGCATTAATCGCTAAAGGCACTTCTGAAGTAGCCCGTGGCGGAATGAAAATTGCTCAGGGCGCTTCTAAAATTGCCAGCGGCCAGGGCGATGTATCTGAATCAAACTCTAAAAGAAACCGTGGCGGAATGCTTAAAAATCGTTCCATGATGGAAAAAATGTTTGCTAATAGCAACAGAAACTTTGCAGGCTCTAAAAACAACCAGGCTGCAATGCAAAGAAGTCTGGAACAATCTCACCTTGGTAATGCTACTGCCTATGATCAGGATGCAATGAACAGACTTGGCGGAGCAAGTGAACTCGCAAATGAACAACCCAATAAAATGCTCAACAATGGTCTGACAGCAGCACAAAATGAAAACAAAATTAATGAAACAAGAACACAACTCGAAAAAGCCAGAGCCGAAAACAATCAGGTCGAAATAGTTAAACTCGAAAAAGAACTTGCTGAACTCGAAAATGCCAAAGCTAATGGCGATAACAGAAATAGCGGAGGCAACAACGGCGGTGTGAACAAAAACGTTCAAAGCCCGCTGATGGCGCTATTGAAAGCTTTAGGCCCGATGGCTATGGCCGGTAATATTCAAAACAACGGAGCAAACAATGTAAACGCTAACAACAATGCAGGCCAATCAGCTAACCAGGGCGGCGGGAATATGTTTAACTTCCAGGCTGCCGGTGCTCAACCTGCAATAATGGTTGCATAACTTTACATTGAACAAAAGCTAGAAAACACACAGTTTTAAGCTGTGTGTTTTTTGTATCCTAATTTAAATATAAATTCTTCTCTGGTATACTTGAACCGTAAATTTCTAAAGATTATAAACATCATTGTGATTCACTGTTATGAATAATAAAATCGTTGTAATAGGCTGGGATGGGGCAACCTTTGACATTATAAACCCGCTGATAAAAGCAGGTAAGATGCCAAACCTTCAAAAAATAATAACTAACGGCTTCAAAAGAGAATTATATTCTTCTATTCCTCCTATATCAGCCCCTGCCTGGATATCATTTATGACCGGGCGCAACCCCGGCAAGCACGGTGTACTGGGGTTTCAAACTTATAACCTTTCTAAATACAGCTGTTTTAATCATGGAATCGTAACATCAAATTCCTATGAAAAAAATACCGTTTTCGATGTTGCAGGAAAGTATAATAAAAGATCTATTGCGTTTCAGGTACCTCTGACATATCCGGTATGGCCAGTAAACGGCATTATGGTTGCAGGCTATCCTACGCCAGATCAAACTAAATCATTTACTTTTCCTTCTGAAATAGCTGAAAAAATAGGTAATCTATATGAATATAAATCTGATCAGATAGCAGCAGGAAGCCTGGAAGAAAAAATTCAGATCTATTCTAAAAGCCTAGAAAGAGTTAGTAACTCTGTTGAAAAACTTCTAAAAGAAGAACCCTTTGACCTGTTCGTGTATGTAAACAATACTATTGACTGGGTTCAGCATAAATTCTGGAAATATCAGTTTAATGATACTGATTCAAATGATTATATAGATTACTTCTACATTAAAATGGACGAAAAACTAGGCAGGATAATGGATATCATAGATGATGATACTACTTTGATTGTATTGTCTGATCATGGAGCAGGAAAAAGACCTGAAAAGTTCCTTAACATAAACTTTTTGCTAAGAGAACAGGGTTTTCTTACCCCCCGTAAAAATCGTGTAAGCATATTAACCAAAACCAATAAATACTGGTTTGAATGGATAAAAGAATTTTTCCCCATGAGATACTGGTCAAAAGCCAACTTTAGCAGTGCCTTCAGAGAAAAGGTTATCAATACAAGAGTTTATAAAGATAACATAAACTGGAATGCAACTAAAGCATACAGAGTACCCCTGGCTTATCCTTTTACCGGCATAAATATAAACCTCAAAGACCGGCAGGAAAATGGTATCGTATCACCAGGCAATGAATTTGATAGTATAAAAGACTCTATTTATCAGTATTTAAGCGAATTTAGCAGTAAAAACAAGCACTATATACGCACAGTCTACAAACAGGAAGATATTTATAGTGGCCCAAATACACATAATACACCTGATATTATTGTTGAACTGGCCCACGAATATGACAGCGGCTCAGAAATTGATGAGTTAATTACTGAAATACCTCCAATTTTGTTAAATACTATAAGCGGATATCATCGCCCTGCAGGCATTCTCGCAGCATCAGGCAAAAACATTATTTCTGATAACAGTAAAACAAATGTCAATATTATGGATCTAGCACCGACTATTCTTTATTTAATGGGTTTACCTGTTGACCAGGATATTGATGGCAGAATTATTACAGAAATGATTGAGCCTTCTTATCTAGCAATATCACCTCAAATTGATTCTCATAAGGAAGAATATCTTAATTATAAAGAAGATAAGCTTTCAGAAGAAGATGAAAGCAAAATTATGTCAGCATTATGCGAAATGGGATACATGTAACATGCATTATACCTGATAAACCGGAACAGAAAACCATAATCGAAAAATTACAAATCCATACAATTCGCCCTGATTAGCTCAAAAACTGATATTATTAAAAAAATGGTTTTTAAGGCAACTATACCATTCCACGTAAATAATTAATATATGCTGATAGAATTCAGTAATAATCTGGAATCTATACATTACTTTCAAGGATCAGTATAAATGGATGATTTTGGCATAATAAATTATGGTATATTCTTTGCGATTGTTATTATCGCTATTGCCATTGACCTGGGAATACACAAAGAAAGCAGGGCAGTTTCTATACGGGTGGCTGTCTTCTGGAGCATTTTCTGGATACTGGTATCACTGGCCTTCGGTGTATACATCTTTTTAGCTTTCGGTGCAGATTCTGCTTCAAGGTATCTGACAGGTTATATTCTTGAAAAATCTCTGGCAGTCGATAATTTGTTTGTCTTTATTGCAATTTTTTCAAGTTTTTCTATTGCAGATAAATATCAACATAAAATACTATATTATGGCATTTTAGGGGCTATTATCTTCAGGATTATACTCATATCAGCAGGAACTGCAATTTTGCAACTGGGAGAATGGGTTATGATTGTCTTTGCAGTTATTATTATCTATTCAGCCTATAAGCTGTACAAAGAGACAACCAGGCCATCTGAAGAAATAGAAGACTATACAAATCACTGGGCAGTTGTATGGGTTAAAAAGCTCTTACCGGTTTATCCCAGACTGGCAGGTAACAAGTTTTTTGTCAGGAAAGAAGACTTACCTGAGGGCGTAGTTCTTGAAAAAGATGCACGATTTTACGTTACACCCCTGTTTCTTGCTCTTATATGCATTGAAGTAGCAGATATAATGTTTGCGTTTGATTCTATACCCGCTGTCATTGCAGTAACTCAAAATTTCTTTTTAATATTAACATCAAATATCTTTGCAATATTAGGTTTAAGGTCATTATATTTTGTTTTGAGCTATGCTAAAAAGCTTCTCTGTCATCTTGATAAAGCAATTATACTTTTATTGGTCTATATTGGCATTAAAATAATGTTAAATGCTACTCATATTATACATATTGGTGCAACTGTAAGCTTGATAATAACATTTGTCATACTAACCGGTGGTGTTGTAGCATCATTTATTTATCCCTGCCGTGTTAATAATGATTCAAAATAACGCCTGTGAATTAAACCAAAGGAAAAGAGCCTCTTTTGAGGCTCCTATCAGGATAGTATTGAGTAGTGGTTTGGTTATTGTGAAGTTAAGCTATCCTGATTTGAGATATTAAACCCTTAATCGCAGAGGGTTCGCCCTTCATTGCCGCAAACAGGAAAGCATTGCGCTTGAGATCCCTGTAACTACCCTTCTTTAACTGTATTAATAAATCCTGGCCTTTAATTCTTTTTACAATATCTTTATTGACAGAATTTTTAAATGGGTTATTACCTGAATAGTGAACACCTGACACTTTACATTCATCGTCATATATTCTTATATTTCTGTTATCAGAATTTAACATCGTTTTTATACCCTTTGATCCACAATAACCAGATAAAATAATTTAGTATATTCTTCTTATCGGAAGAAGTTCAGAAGGGTTTAAATGAAGATTTTCAGGTAATTTTGAAATATTACAAAGGTTATAACCTTTGTATATAAAGAGTATAGACAGTATTTATACAAACCAGTGTTTTGAGAGCAATTTTTGTTACAAAATGATTGTTTAATTAAACTTAACAAACATTCAGCAATAATGGGGTAATTCTGGTCATTCTTCGAATTTTTGAAAATCAGTGCTTTTAACCCGCTATAATCTTTGATATAGTAAAAGTAATACCTCATGGTGTATTAAATTGGTTATAAACCTGCTAAAAGAGAAGGAGACTTTGTTTATGTCAACTCTTTTAGAGAAGAAGGAACAAAGACAAACTAAAACATACCCGAACTACAGGGTAATAATTTACAATGATGATTATAACACTTTTGATTATGTTATAGATCTTTTATGCCGCACAATACCCGGAATGACACATCGGAAAGCTGATGATTTAGCTAATGAAATACATAATAATGGGGCTTGTATTGTTGTTGTGGCACCATTTGAGGTTGCTGAGTTTTATTGTGATATATTTACTAACGCCGGTATGAACTCTTCTATTGAGCCTGATGACTGATAATGACCCATGAATACGTACATACCCTCTCAAGCCAGGAGAAAGTCGAGTTTTATTTTAATAAAGTCGACCAGATTTTAGCCACACAGCTTTATGGCTATGATCATTTTCCGGGTATGTATGAGCTGGAAGATCAAGAGCCTGTTCTGCTTGAGTGTAGCGGTTATGAAGGGATCAATTCAGTAGAGCTGGTTGACCGAATATTGACCTATGCTGTAGCAGAAATGGTTCAGGCCCTCATCTTTGAAACCCAGGAAAACCATCTTGCTCTTTTGATTGTCAGCAACAGTTGTATTTCAGGAGAAAAATTTTATCACAGGCTTCTCAGGACAAAAATAATATCCAGACTTAAGCTATTAACCAGCGTAGATCCTTCAGAAAAGAAGGTTCCGCAGGTAGGCATTCTTAATATCTCTTATCGTTCTAATGTTTATACTACACGTATTTTATTTTTCCCGCAGAAAGCAGGAGAAAGCATCGTTATACTGCCTGAAAAACCTTCTAAAAAAGATGATAATAATAATTATCAATTTTAATATCAGTCAATAACGCCGCTGCTGAGCAGTTCACTGACTCTATCTCTAAGCTGCCCCTGTATAGTATTCACTGAATGCTGTCCGTTAATGGTAATAAAGTTGAATTCTTCAGACATTTTGCTGTATTCAGCAAGTATTCTGCGCTGATAGAGCTTAAAGCTTTCGTAAAAGTCTGTAGATAGACCGATATCTCTGCCTGACTCATAATAATCAAGCCCGCTCGTAGAGATTATACGTTTAAGAAGTGAGCCGCATGACATTTTCATATAAAAAACAAGATCGGGTTCGGGTGCAAACTCATAGAGCTTTCTTGCCCAGACAGGGCTAACGCCTCTTACGACATCTCTTGCAAAGGCTGTATAAACATAACGATCAGCCAGCACAATCAATCCGGCTTTAAGAGCAGGTATAATAACGTTTTCCATTCTGTCTGCAAAATCTGAAGCATAGAGCAGGCTGAAGGTAATAGCATTTAACAGGTTACCTTCTTTGGCTTTCATTATTACAGGTGACATAAGCCTGGATGTATTCCATTCTGAAACAACCACGCCATAGCTTTCAACTGCCAGCCATTCTCTTAATTTTTGAATCTGGGTAGTTCTGCCGGCGCCATCGGTTCCTTCTATTACTATTAGCAGTCCGGGGTAGCCGTGCTTTGTATTATCGCTCTGTTCTTGCTTTTTAGCGTATGGCATGCTTTATACTTTCCTTTTATTATCTTTGATGTGTATACCTTTTGCTTCGAGAATTTCTTTAACTTTCTCTCTAAATTTGAGTTGCTGGTTATGTATTGTATCTGTTGCGTCTATCTGGTGCAATCCGAAATTGTCAACCATCTTATCATATTGGTCAATAACCCGCCCCTGGAATATGCGATAGCTTTCATAGGGGTCATCACTGAGTCCAATATCCATCCCTGCCTCATAATACTTGGGAGCTCTATTAAAGCAAATTCTTTCCAGAGAAATTTCAACAGGCACTCTGAAATACATTGCAAGATCAGGCTTAATAGCAAAGCCATACATATTTTGAACCCAGTTAAAATCAACTCCTCTGGCTACATCACGGGCAAATGCCGTATATACATACCTGTCAGCTAAGACTATAAAGCCAGCTTTCAGAGATGGCACTATAATTTGTTCAAGCCTGTCAGCAAAATCTACCGCATGAAGCAAGCTAAAGGTTCTTGGTGAAAGAAGATTTTTCTTTTTAGCTTTTCTTGTTGTTTGCGAAATCAGCTTTGATGAATTCCATTCAGTATAAATGATGCCGCCAAGTGTGTTATTCAGCCATTCTCTGAGCAATGCAAGCTGGGTGCTTTTGCCAGAGCCGTCGATACCTTCGACACATATTAATGTTCCTGGTAGTTGGTGTTCGTCTTGAAATCTCATATCTCTATTTCTAAATTCTTAACTCCATTTATTTCACTCGTTTTAGGATATCAAAAGAAAGTAAAATAAACAATCCTTTGTCAGTATTTGGCGGGCAGATTTTAGTATAAAAATACTATATCCGATCGTATCGTTACCCATTTATCTCCTTTTTTACTGTTCTGCTGCTTGGTTGCGTAAGGTGTTAAAACAAAGATCACTGATTGAACATTTAATGAGAAGGTTCCAGTAATATTCAATTATTTGTGTACTAATATATTTATTTAATTTTAGTCCAAATAACCAATAGAGTCAATTAGTTTGCTTTTTTCTCTAATCTTGAAGTGCTTTGATATTCCAGTTAACCGAATATATAGATGTTTAATTGCTTATATTGTAAGTTGTATAGGCTTCTTGAAGCTTTGAATAAATCATAAAGACAGTTGAAAAAAAGACTATATGTGTCTTTGGCTAATAGTATCAGTAACTTATAGGTTAACAGCCGGTAAGAAGGTTATTTAGAGATAAGTATGCTAATGACATTGTAAAATAGTCCAGACATTTTGAAAATCTTTGACTGCTAAGTCATTCTTCTTGATCCATATATATAAAATACCACAATCACCCCACATAAAATCTATTGCAGGGTCGGAATCTATCTGCATTAGAAGGGTCCATTCTTTTGGTTGACTTTTACTTTCTCCTGGGTAGTAGCATTCTTCTTCCATTGTGTCATCCTGTATTGGAAATGGGTACCCCAATAACCAGTGAGCCTTACCCAATTCATTGGAGGACATGATGGAAACAAGGTCACAATATAGTTCTACATAGTCATCAGGCAAGTTAAGGATTTGTGTTTCTTTTCTTGTCGCACCGGGTAATGTTATATCATTAATAAAACGTATTCGATGTTCTTTAAAAACATTTGGTAACAACATTTTGCTTTTCTTTTTTTTAAACAATTTGTTTATCAGACTGCCTATAAAACTTTCAGCTTGAGGGATTTCTTGTTGATTATTTATTATAGGTGCTTGTCCTGGTCTTAGTGTATCATTCTTTTCAATGTAAATGGCTTTCCAGCAATCTTTATCTGCAGGCGCTGAGCCCCAGGCAAAAGTTTCATAGTCATAGAAGTAATACAATAGACCTTTCTCTGGGAACAACTGGTGTATATTATAATCCTGAAGTTCTTCAAAATTGATCTGGAGCACAAATGACATGGGGGTATCATTATTCATTGGCCAGATAACATTTTCTGGCAAATCAGGATAGCCACCGAATTTAGAGCACCCCACCGTGCCATCTGTTTCTTCTACAAGCATTTTGATACATGGGTTTACGAGATTTGTGATTTTTTCTTCATAATCACTTAATTGAAGCATTTTGATCTGTTTTTTTAAATGGTCCATGGGCTTTTGTTGAGTGAAGTTGAAATATTACTTATTACAGTATTTGTGCAGGGGTTGAAAAAGGTTTATTCTACAAATAAAATACCTCATATATACGTTGAATAATAAGGTAAAATAATTGTGTTAAAAATATTATCTCACTTTCCAATACATCTTGTCTATATCTTCGGAATTTTACTTAACCAGGAAAACAAAATTACGCAACTGGCAATATCAAAGCTTACCAACAAATCCACACGAAATATACGATCATTTTTAAGGAATAGTGTAAACTTTGATAGGCTTTTTATAGATGTAATACGCATTCTAAAGATTAATTTGAAGAATAGATATTTTGTGACCTTGACATGACCCCCTAAAAAGTAACGGTTTAAAACTTGGTATCTCCCGAGTAAAATGAAAGAAAGGAGATACCAGAATGCGTAAAAGCAGGTTTACAGAAGAAAAAATAAAATTGGATAATGAAGGTAATGAGGTTAAAAAACTAGATCATTTCATCAAATAAAAAACTTGCTTGAGAAAAATACAATTTTCAACCACCTTCTGAAAATACCCTTAACAGTGAATAAATAAAAATAACCCTGACTAATATTCTTAAAAAGCCTGTCATTGTTATAAAAGAAACACTTCACAAAACTATATTTTTCAAAAAAAAAAATTTATATTATAGTAAATTATAGATTAGGTTGTCTGAATAATGAAAATCTTTTTATGTCTTTACTACCAGGAAAAATGACAAACCCTGAAGGTATCCAAAGCGCCGCTACGTTATTTCTCAACAGAGGAGACCCGAAATGAGCCGTAAAATTTATATTATTGATGTTACAAACCGTGATGGCGTTCAAACAGCCCGAATTAGCCTTTCAAAACTGCAAAAAACTATGCTGAATATGTATTTATCCCGGCTGGGGGTGCATCAGGTTGAAATTGGTTTTCCCTTTTCTTTGCAAGAAAAAAATTATATCAACGCCAATGAGTCACTTAAAGAAAAAGGGGCTCTCAGAGATCTGATTCTCGAAGGATGGTGCCGGGCCGTTAAAGTAGATGTAGATCAGGCTACAAAACATACAAACCTGAAGGATTTAAACCTGTCTATATCAACCTCAACAATTATGACAGACGGTAAATTCAAAGGTAAAATTGTCAGAAGACCATCAGAAGACCCAACCAAGAAAAGTGTCACCGGCATGATGCTGGAAGCGGTTCAAGCAGCTAAAGATAAAGGTATTGAACGTATTGGCGTTAATGCAGAAGATGCATCCCGCACTGATATGGCCTACCTGATTGATTTTAGCCAGGCTGCTAAAGAAGCAGGTGCTGTTAGAATACGTTATTGTGATACTCTGGGCTATGATACCCCGGAAACTATTTATAAGCGTGTTAAAAAGCTTGCAGAAGCTGTAAAAATAGATATAGAACTCCATTGCCACAACGATCTTGGCAGTGCTGTAGCTAATTCTGTTATGGGGGCTTTTGCTGCCATAGATGCCGGTGTGGATGCTTATATTAACACTACTGTAAATGGTTATGGCGAACGGGCAGGCAATGCTGACCTTATATCCTGTTTGCTGATGCTCAATTATGGCAGCGGTGTAAAAGATCACGACTTTATACTGGAAAATATTAACCTGAAAATGTTCAGAAAAATTGCTAAATATGCTGCACATGCCTTTGATCAGCCATTACCAATAAACCAGCCAGTCGTAGGAGCTAACGCTTTTGCCCATGAATCAGGCATTCATACAGATGGAGCTCTTAAAGACAGGCATAATTATGAACTTTTTGATTATGATATCTTCGGAGAACCTAATGAATACGCTATGATACCGGGTAAGTTTCGTACAGACAGCCCTATAGCTTATTTTGGCGATGTTAAAATATATGAAGAAGATATGTATGAAAGAAATGAACGTGTTATTCTTGCAGGGGAATATGGTGGTCTTTCAGGCCTCAAGCACGTTTACAGCTTACTTAATATAGAGTTTAAAGACAATGAATGCGCTAACAGATGTCTTGATCTTGTCAGGCAGGCTAATGCACATAATCAACGACCTTTAACAAATGATGAACTACGTTTCATTGCAGCTTATCCTGATGAGACAGCGCAAATATTAAAAGTTGACTTTGTATGATTAAAAACCTGGCATCCCGGAAAGCTGATTTAATAGCAGTTTTAATCTGGGTTGCTTTCTTTTTTATTTTTCTATTCTTGACTTTCCAGCGCTGGGGTGATCCTGTCATAGATTGTGGAAGAGATCCATACATAGCTGAAGAACTTTTAAACGGCAAGGTTCTCTATAAAGATTTTTATTATCCTTATGGGCCTTTGGCACCTTATGTTTTATCTTTTCTGTTTCTGGCTTTTGGTATACATTTAAATACACTATATATTTGTGGTGCAATATGTTCGCTTATTCTTCTTTCATTGCTGTATGCAACTTCACGGTTTCTACTAGGGCCTTTTTTGTCTGCGATGGTTGTTTTTACCTGTATTTATGAGTGCTGTTTTAACTATTTGCTGTTTAATTATATATTTCCTTATGCCTATGCTGCACTGTTTGGAGCCTTATTCAGTGTTGCATTCATGTTTTTTCTTGCCAGGCATATAAGAGATAAAAAGCCTTTTGATCTAATTCTTTGCAGTGTGTTTTGTGGACTTGCATTGATTACTAAAATTGAGTTCGGGTTTGCCCTTTCAGTATTGATTTTTATCTATCTGCTTTTCAGCCACTTTAACAACAATAATATTACCAGAAATACGCTTTTAGCAGGAGCTTTACCTGCGATGATTATTTCTATAATAGTATCTCTTCTAACCGTAAAGATAACTGGTTGGGCTGAAATGGCCAGACATCTTGAGTATACACAGGTATCACTAAAATCTGATGCCAGTCGATACATACTTGATCTACAGTTTGGGTGGCACTTTTTCCTTTCTACGTTTAAAGATTTGCCTGATATTATTCTTTATCTTATTGTCATTGCTTTATTTATAGCCATAATAGTTACCTTATTTAATAAAGCCAGCGTTAATTATTATGTATCTACCTTTGTAATCTTGATACTGCTGGGTATTATACTGACATTGAACTTTGATATTACTGCAATATATGATGCTACTTTTATGACAAAGTATCATTTTCTTTCATATATACCAATTATATCTGTACTGATAGTGTTATATTACATCTATAAATCGTTTTTCAAGAAAGAAAACTTAGATAATAAAGATATGCTGGTCTTTTGCATTATTTGTTATACGCTTCTTATTAACCTGAGAAACTTTTTCTCGTTTAACATTGTAACATACGGTGCTTTCTTTCTGCCTCCTGTTTTAATTGCTATATTCTACTATGCAAAAAGAATTCAGGAATTTATAGCAAATAAAAAGCCTCATTTTAAAAGATTTAATACTTACTGGGTTCCATTTATTGTAACTATATACGTATTTGCACTTTTTGCGAAACCGCATCTTCTATATATGACAAATAATACACCGATTATAACGGAAAGAGGTACTATTTATACAACAGAAAACCAGGGAATACCTTTAAATTACCTGATTAGTTATATCGAAAATAACACAAATGAAAACGATAAAATACTTATACTTCCTGAAGAAACACTGATATATTTTCTAACAAACAGAAGAGCTGCAGGTAGATTCACAGATTATCTTCCCATAAGGCTTGTAAACCCTGAGCTTGAAGAAAACCTCATCAATACAATTATTAATGAAGACGTAAAACTTATAGCCATAAGCAACCGGTCAAGTTATGAAAACTACAAATACCCGTTCTGGGGTATTGATTATAACCGTACAGTAATGAAATGGCTGCAAAAAAATTATGCCCTGTGTGATGTAACAGGAGATTATCAAATTAAAAAGCACTTTTATGAAGGTTATGGTTTCTTAATCTTACAACAGCATTGCCCGAAAGGTAGTTAATAAGGGCCATTTAAAATACATGTTCATGGTTTTTAACGTGGAGAAATATCGAAAATAACGCAATAAAAATCGGCTATTTTCGCTTAAAAGAGCTCTTTTTATCGATTTACATAATAAATGATTATGAAAGGCTTTTTGAATTATGCGATTTGCGTATTCTTTTCTTCACAGAATAACGTTATTTCAAGTATAATAAAATAAATGGAATAATTACAAAGGAGCTTTAACGTATAAAGCGACTCACAGAGGAGGAAATTAATAATTGTGTCTGAAATGAAAGAATTTAACCCTGTAGATATAGAATATATGAGACAATGTCTTGAGCTTGCAGAAGAAGGGGCCAGCAAAGTGTCTCCTAACCCCATGGTCGGGGCCATAGTGCTTGATAAAGAAGGTAACATAGCGGGTCAGGGCTATCATCAAAAATATGGCGGACCTCATGCTGAAATATTTGCTCTGGGTGAAGCAGGTAGCAGGGCTGTTGATGGTACACTTTACATTAACCTTGAACCCTGCTGTCATCATGGAAAAACTCCTCCCTGCGTTAATAAGGTTATAGAGTCAGGAGTAAAAAGGGTTGTAATAGCAATGTCTGACCCCAACCCCCGTGTGAGTGGAAGAAGTATAGAACTTCTCAGAGCATCCGATATAGAGGTAAATGTTGGCGTGCTAGAAAAAGAAGCAAGAGAACTAAACAAGGCATTTTACAAATACATGACTACCGGATTTCCACTTGTAATATCAAAAATAGCTATGACACTGGACGGCAAAATAGCTACCAGAACTCAGAGCAGTCGCTGGATAAATTCAGATGAGTCCAGAGTATTGTCTCACCACTGGCGTAATCGCTTTGATGCTATAATGACAGGTAGTTCTACTGTAATATCTGATAACCCCTCTTTAAATTGCAGGATACCAGGGGGGAGAGATCCTGTACGTGTTGTTATAGACAGCGGTTTAGTCACGGATCCTGGCTCAAATATATACACTCAAAAATCATCAAGCCTGACAATTCTAGCTACTTCATTCAGGCATGATAGCGATAAACTCAGGCAGCATGGTAAAAATACAAATGTTAGTATCTATAAATCTCCACTGACAGATGATGGAAAGATTGATCTTGTCAATTTAATACGATATCTGGGTACCGAACACAGAATACACAGCATTATGCTTGAAGCAGGGCCTGTTTTAAACGGAGTTATGTTAAAATCTGGCCTGATTGATAAGTTTTATATTTTTATTGCACCTAAAATCGTTGGAGATGACAAAGCCTATTCTCCTATAAAAGGCATTGACACTTTAGACATTAATGATTCAATACTTCTTCACGAGGTAAAAACCAGGCAAATAGGCAACGATGTATTAATTAAAGCCTGGGTAAGGGATGAATTCAGGCTTTTGCACTAATCATATGACCTTGATTTAGCCTCTCGATCCATTTCACGTTTTGTAGTTTTGTCTGCAATTGCTCTTCTCTTGTCATGAAGCTGTTTGCCTTTAGCAAGAGCTATTTCAACTTTTGCCCAGCCTTTATCAAAATACATTTTTGTAGGTATCAGGGTTAAAGACGATTCCTGAACCTTACCAATGAGCTTTCTTATTTCATTTTTGGTTAATAATAATTTTCTTGGTCTATCTATCTGGTGGTTATAGCGGTTTCCCTGAGCATAAGGGGCAATATGACTTTTAAGCAGCCATGCTTCTCCATCAATAATTTTAGCAAAACTATCGTTAAGAGAGACTTTTCGATCACGCACTGACTTAATCTCTGTTCCTGTAAGAACAATGCCAGCATTAAACTTCTCAAGAATATGATATTCGTGATAGGCTTTGCGATTTGACGAAATTACGTTTGAATGTGATTCTTTCTTTTTTGCCATAAGCTTTATTATACATTAACAAGCACGATTTATAAAGGTATAATTACTTTATACAAACTGCTATCATTGCGGTCTATCTGTGTTTAGCATATTATAATAGTCAATCAACTGATTCTGCCCTGAATAATACGTCTTAAGAATTATTTTTATTTTTCCTGTGATAATGTTACTCTTATTATGGGAAAACTGCAATACAGGACGACTTAATTTAATGCTATTAGCTTTATTATGGATTCTCATTCTTACTGTAAGCCTTGCGGTGCTTATTAAAGCTTCGGATTATTTCATTGAGTCAGCTGAAATAATAGGGCTTGGTTTAAAAATACCCCGCTTTGTCATAGGTGCTACTATTATTGCTTTTGGCACATCCCTCCCAGAACTCTTATCATCAATATTTGCTGTAATACAAAACTCCTCCGAAATAGTTATAGGTAACGTTATTGGTTCAAACGTAACCAATATCTTTTTGATACTGGGGGTTACAGGCATACTATTCAAAAAATTTCATATAACCCATAAAACAGTTAAAAATGATCTTGCAATACTGCTTGGCACTGCTGCTTTTCTTGGCTTTGCAATAATAGATTGCGTTTTCTCACTTTATGAAGGTATAATTTTTGTTATTTTAATGATTTTATACATAGTGTATGTCTTAAACATTAAAGAAAGCAACAATGAAAGTTTAGAAGCACCTGTATCTATTAAAGAGGATGAAGAAATTATTGTTGCAAATCTGAAAACTTATATAATACTTTTGCTAAGCGGGATATTTATTTATATCGGAGCCTATTACACCGTTGAAGCTGTTATTAAACTCTCTGAAATACTTAAAGTAGGTAAAGAAATAATTGCAATTACTGCTGTTGCCCTGGGGACTTCACTACCCGAGCTTATGGTTTGTATTGCAGCAATTAAAAAAAGCAAAACTGAAATGGTTATAGGCAATATTATTGGTTCTAACGTATTTAACACCATTGCCATTATGGGTGTACCTTCACTCATAGGCACATTAAAAATACCACATGATATAACTGATATCGCTTACCCGGCAATGGCGATTGCAACTCTCGTTTTAACCCTAGTTATCTTTGATAAAAAACTATCTAGAACTGAAGGCATACTTTTAACTGTGTATTACACAATTTTTATTGCTGTTTTGATTATTACAGCTTAGAAACAGAAAAAATTAATCTCAGATTAATTTATTTGGTGGTTAATTAAGTAAAAAATTTACCCTGTAGTTTCTCTAAAATGCATAGTCTAAGATTACAATTTTCAATATGTTCTTCAATCATTTCAATTTTTTCAGATACTTCAACAGAATATCTTTTCCTGCATTTCTCATAAAGATCATCAAGGTACTTTTTTAATAAGAAAACCTTCTTTCTTATGTGATACATCTCATTATATATTTGCATAGCAAGTCCTCCTGGTTAGTTAGCAATTTATGAATTCACGGAATTTGTTTAACATAATTAGTCTGAAAAAAGCTCTCTACTCAGATAAATTATAGATCATCCCACTTATATCTTATCAAATTATATGCAAATACATAATACTTCATTATTGGTATTTTAGTAACAATCTGGAAGTAATAATGTTTTTATGGGTAAATTTAGATTTTTAAAGAAAGATATTTTGCAACATCAGCTTTATAAACTTTTATTGCAGGTATCAAGCCAGAAAAACCACCTAATATCAATATAACAGGCAAAAGAACTGCCTCAAAGGCATTTATCTTAAAGGCATTGATATACACTCCAGAAAAATCAGTAATTACAGGCGAAAGAAGATAAATCAATAAATGCCCAAAAATAATTCCTAATAGCCAGCCTGAAAAACATATAAACAATACTTCAATAATAATCATAGTAACAAGCCATCTTTTTGAAGCTCCTAATGCCCTCATTATAGCTATTTCACGTATCCTATTGCTGACAACACCGTACATTAAAACAATAATAGAAAACAACGCTACGACTATAACAATATAAGAGACTATCAATAATACCTGGTCAACATTACCCATATAGCTGATAAGTTTTTGAATTTCATAAGCTGGCATAGCTGCTTGATAAGGAGTATTTTCATTAATATTTCGTTGAATTTCCAGTAAATAAGAAGGTGATGCTAACTTGATCAGAATAGAGGTTATTTGTTTATGATGAAGATCATCATATTTAACCAGTGCATATCTGCTTCTTAACTGTTCTTTGCGAATTTTTTGTGTATCTTTTATAAGCTCTTCAAGACTAATATCTTCGATGCCATTATCATTAGCAGTCAAAGCTTTATCAGTAAAAGGAAGGTCTTCAATTTTGCTAAGGAGTTGTTTCTCATGTTTTTCACTGGTATTATCACTTATCTCAGTATTTTCAGAGGTATCTCTTTTCAAAAGTTTTTCATCTTTATGATTGAGATAATTATCGTTGTTATGATGATGATCGTGATCATCGTGATGTTCATGAATGTACCATACACTGCGTATATCAACAAAGATAGTCCGATCAACAGGAGTGTTAGTAGGGTTTAATATACCTGTAACAGTATATGGCAGGTGATCATGACATTCTGCTTCTACTGACTCTTTAAAACCGTGAGCTGCAACCAGTTCGTCACCAGGTTTCAGGTTATATTCTTGTGCTGCTTTATAACCCAATACTGCCTGCATAATATTATCAAATTTTTCACCTTTATAGAATGATAATTTTTCAGTTATCAGAGGATTATTTTCAGTAAAAAAATCATCAGTAGTACCTACTATCATAGAATTTTTATAATGATCTCCCATTGAGAGTGGTATCATCATTTGTATAAGAGGGTCTTCTTTAAGTGAATCAAAATAGCTATAAGAAATATTGCCTGTAGGGACAGACATAAAGTAAACAGAATTCAGCACCAGCTGAAGCGGACTCCCTTTGGCTCCTACTACCAGTTCACACCGGGAGGCAACACTATAAAAATGATTGTTAATTTGATCTTTAATATTTGTAATAGCTACAATTAGCAATATACCTGCCGCAACAGACATTATGGTAAGAAATGTTGACAGTTTATGCTGTTTAATATTTTTAAAGACTATTGAAAAAATATTCATAATACTCTACAACTCAATTATTCTGGGGTATTTATCAAAAATCGCTTCATCATGGGTTGCTATCAAAAGAGTAGCATCTGAACCTTCGATCATTTCTTCAATCAATTGAAGTATTTCAAGTTTATTCTGTTTGTCAAGGCTTCCTGTTGGCTCATCAGCCAGTATAAGCCCCGGGTTGTTTGCCAGTGCTCTGGCAATAGCTACCCGTTGTTGCTGGCCATATGATAGCTGTGAAGGTTTATGGTTTATTCTGTTTCCTATTCCTGCACGTTTAAGAAGGCTTTTAGCTTGATTTTCATCGTTTTTAGTTGTCTTTTTTTTAAAATGCATAGCAATTAAAACATTTTCCAGAGCAGTAAAGCCCTGAAGTAGGTTAAATTCTTGAAAAATATAACCAATATTGGCTGCCCTAAAACGATCTCTCTTATGTTCTTTAAGTTCATTTATTTTAATATTATTTATAATTACTGATCCTCTGTCAGGCAAGATTATACCAGCAATCATATTAAGAAAAGTGCTTTTGCCACTACCACTAGCACCCTTTATGCATACCTTTTCGCCTTTTTCAACAATTAATTCATTAATATTTATTACATTAATTGTTGATCCATCAGTGTTTTCGTAATTTTTTTCAATATTTATTATTGAGATATGAGGCTTTTCAGAATCTGTATTTCGCATATTTTTTCACATATAAATTATAATTTACAAGTAACGTGACAATTTAAACTTATGTAATGGTTTTGTATAATTATAATAGAAAATAATTCTCATTAAAAGTAAAATAATTAATATGGTACAAAAAATTTATATCTGGATTTACGTAATAATTATGGTAGTGGTGTTAGCTTCTTCTAGCACAGTTTTTGCTGGATTCAAAGAAGATTTTTATACAGGTAAAAAAGCTTTTGACAACAAGCAATACACTGCTGCTTCTCACTATTTCAACAGAGCCCTTAACGCAAACCCTAACAGTGAAGTATCTCGCTATTATCTGGCAATTACGCAGGCCTATTTAAAAGAATACGAAAAAGCAAGAGAAAATTATACCTGGCTTGTAGATAAAGGGAACAATCAGAAAATAAAAAAACTTGCTGGTGAAGGTCTTATTTATCTTCCACAAAAAAGAAAAGCTGCCAGCCAGTTAAGACCGATGATGACCCAAAATATCAATAAAAGCAACTATATAGATATTACATTTGCAAAACTCAAAGAGTATAAATACAACTGGCAATTACGAAATCCGCCTCCTGCATCTATCAAAGAACTTGAAAACAGAAATGTTCACGTCAAAGGATATATGATACCACTTCAGGGTGGAGAATATTTTCAAAAGTTTCTAATCGTTAACGTGGTGCCTGATTGCTTTTTCTGTAATCCTCCACCTGCAAATCAGGTTGTTTTTATTGACATAGCTAATGGAAAAATCAACTATATTAATGATAAACCAGTAGATGTATATGGTAAATTTCTTGTTGGTCAGATTGATGATCCATTTATTAGTTGTGTATACACTGTCAAAGCAGATTATGTTGAATAAAAAAGTTTAATCCTTTAGTATACTAAGAATAATTTCTCTTGCCCCAGAAACACCAACAGTAAATGTTTGACGATGGTGTATTTCATTAAGATTAAACTCAAACTGATCTCCTTCCAGGGTAGAGATTTTCAGACCCGCAGCAATAGCAATAGCAGATGGTGCAACTGTATCCCAGAGTTTAATTTTCTTGCAGATATGTATAAAGATATCTGCCATACCATCAATTATCATAAAGACCTTGAGGCCAAGGCTCCCCATTTCAACAAAGTTCAGTTTTGAAAGTTTTTCAGTTATATCAGGATTCAGTCTTCGATCTCTTCGTCCCATCATAACTCTCAATGGAACATCCGGCTTCATATTGTGCTCTTTGATCTCTATTTCATGCATTTCAAAAGTGCCACATTTTTCATAAAGGCCTGAATCTGGTATACCCAGTATCAACCTGTCTTCAACAGGAGCATATACCCAGCCTGCTACAGGCTTATTGTTTTTTATAATGCCTATCATGATTGAATACCAGCCATCATTTCTAATGTAATTATCAGTCCCATCAATAGGATCAACCACCCATACCCTGTTATGAGTAACTAATTCAGAAGGTAGAGGCTCTTCTTCAGATATAACAACATCCCCTGTAAACCTCTCTTTGAGAGTCTTAAGAATAAATTGACTGAGCTCTATATCAGCCACAGTAACAAGATCATACTGATTATCTTTCGTCTCAATGTTTAGTATACCGTTTTGATAGATTTCTTTTGCCTTATATCCTGCCTGACGTGCCAGCTCATTTATATATTCAATGTCATTAACATCAATACCAATTTTTTTTAGAGCCTCATCTTTAAAAATACTCATATCACAACTCTTTCCAGCCATGCATAAATAATACAACAATAAAAAATTTATACTATAATAGTTAAAATTAAACTCAATTTAAAGAGATAATTAAAGATCACCTATGAAAAAAATACTAACAATAATATTTGTTTTAACATTTATAACCGGTTGTTTTTGTAATTTCAGGCCAACAGGAAACATTTCATCTACAACAGGTAAAGATATTACAGTCACTTCAGAAGAAGCAACTGAATTAAACATAACTTCTGACAAAATTTTAGCTCTTTTAAAAGCTAGAAAATATGATTACTTTCTTGCATCTGGCAACTACCTCAGAAAGAAATTTCAAGAACACCCTGAAGTACTCAAAATTCTTGAAGATGGGTTGCCCTGCCTCGAAGATCACCTGGGAATTCTGGAATCATACAACCCTGAAGACCGCAGCATACAGTATAAAGCTGTAACACAAAATAACGAAAATAATGAATTCTGGCTGGTTACACAACCTGTAAAATATACTAAAAAAGACCTGAGAATTAAAATGACCTTCATTAAAGAAGATGGCCAATTTAAACTTTCTGAAATACTCTGGAATAGCCCTGATCTTAAGAATATTAGTTATTTACAGTGTTTCACACCCTTTAATAAATAAGCCATGGGAGAAGTATTATCCTTTAAAAAGCTTGACTATAGCAAAGAAGTTGAAGAGATAACCAGCAATGCCTTTAAACTAGCCTTCTGGCCTCTTAAATTTTCTATTATTATTTCTTTAATAAGCTTTTTGATATTCTTTTTTGCTGGTCAGGGCAACCTGATGGACTTTGCAAGTACTGCTGCATTTAATTACCTGCTATTGTTATTAGCAATCTCAAGCCTGTGGCTAATTTCTATTCTTCACCTGAAACTCAAATGCCCTAACTGCAAACACCATTTCTTTAGATATTCAAAAAAACTGCAAATCAAACCAGGGGTCTGCCCCAATTGCAAAGTAATTTTCGTCAAAAAAACACACCCGATCGAAGATGATTATGACTATTCAAGAGAATTTGAGCTCTTAAAACTTGAAACGGAAAGAAAATCAAACCTGCTGCTCTTCTATCTCACCATTGTTATGGTACTTTGCATATATGTACTAATACCTGTGTTAAGCAGCATAGCTGGTTCAACATTAACAATCTTCATAATAACACCGGCAATAATTGTTATAGCTATAATGTTTTCAATAAAACAACTTGAAACCCGCTGTCCGTGTTGTAATACATTTATTAAATGGACAGAACTAAAACCTGCTGAAATTTCTAAACACTGCCCGCACTGTGACGCCAGGCTAGCAAAATAATTTCATACTCTCTATTCCCTAAATTTCCCTCATAAATAGCACTGGTTTAAATATTTCATTCAAGTTTTAATTCAAATGAAAACAAAAGTAAAATTTTAAAATATACTACACACCACGTAGTTATTTTATTAGTAGAATAATATTGTTCATAAATGACTATATAAATTGCAGTACTAACGCATTTGTTGACTATACATCTTTAGAGGGGAATCATCTTGTACAATAACGAAGGATTACGGTTTGAAATTGTTTCAGGGCCAATGAGTTGTGGCAAAACAGAAGAGCTCTTGAGAAGACTTAGAAGAGCTAAAATAGCTAACAAAAACGTAAAAATATTCTCACCTGCTATAGATACACGCTCAAAAAGAAACCATATAGAATCCAGAAATGGCCTGACCCAGCTGGCTATAGTGGTAAAAGATACTGAAGAGCTTTTAAGCTATGTTGATTTTGAAAACGATGAAGTTATTGGTATTGATGAACTGCAATTCTTCGATGATGCCATTCTTGATGCAGTTAAAAAACTTATTAACTCAAATATTAAAGTTATAGCATCAGGACTGGATCTTGACTTTAAGGGAGACCCCTTTGGTGTTATGCCGGTTGCATTATCACTGGCTGACAGGGTTGATAAGCTTACAGCAATCTGCATGAAATGTGGTTCAGAGTATGCAGTTAGAACACAACGACTCATAGATGGAAAACCTGCCGATAAAAACTCTCCTCTGATTATGGTTGGCGGAGATGATACTTATGAAGCTCGCTGCCTGAGGTGTTATGAGCTTCCTGATAAAGAGTTAAACAACGTAGAGAAGAAAAAAGAGGTTACTACATTAACTGCATAATTGCAGTTTTATCTAAAATCCGTATCTTAAGTGGCTGCCTTGCTTTACGGTAGCCTTTTTTTGCTTCGTACTAACTATTAGCAGTAGTATATACCGGTCACTTAATACTTTTACTCAAATACAAGAAAGCAATCATTAAAAAAAGGGCACCTTAAAAGCGTAAAATTGAGTCAAAGGCCTATAAAAATTGATTATAACCTTACATTAAGTCTCAGAGGCTACCAGAATAGTATTTTTAGTTAAAACCCTTTCTCTGTAAGGCCTTTCATTAAGTGTAGTTATTACCCTTATTGTAATTATTAAGTTTCGAAGAATGTTTTTCTTCAAAGGCAATCCATTCTTTTTCCTCTCAAATCACGGTGTTTGAAATAATTGTGCAGTCTACACTTTCCAATTTGCAAAGTAAAATTTCTTAACAATAGCTGGAAAAGTTTTACCTTTGTGCTAACATACATAATGAAGATATAAAGTTCTTAAATCTCTGGGGGAAGTGAAAGAATAATCTAATTTATGGGGATTTAAAAACCTTAGTAAAATTGTTTAACAAAAGTTTGACGAATTATAATTGAGAGAGGGGAGAAATAAGGGGAATATGAGTATGGTTTCCAGTATGGATTTTACCAGTACAAGACTATCGCAAAGTCAAGTATCCGGGGAATCACACTCACTTGACATTACAGACTCTTTGGGGGGTAGATCCGGTAATTTTATTACATTTTTATCAGATATTCTAAATCAAGATAAAAAACCAAAAGCTAATGAACTAAACATAATTGCTTAGATTTTTGTGGGGGAAATAAAAGGAAAATAGTGTCTCTCTCTGCCCGTAATAAAGTTTACGGGTTTTTTTTATTTTAAACAACTTTAATAATTGTTGAAAGGTGATTTTTTTCTGGAAAAACTTCACAGGACAGATTTTTTTAGGTTTTAATCGTCTTTTTTATCTTTTCTTCAACGATAAGCAGATTATAATTGGCAAGGGTCGAATATGGATCCAGTTCAAGGCTGTGCTGTATTAACTCACGTGCTTTCAGCAACTCACCTTCTTTGAAATACAAGTATCCCAGATAATTATAATATTCTGCATCTTCTTTGTTAAGCTCTATTGCCTTTTCATAATTCTCTTTTGCAGGTTTATTCTTACGTTGATATTCATATATCCTGGCCAGATAAAAATAAGCACTGGGGTTTTCTGGTTCTATTTCAATAGCTCTGGTTAAATAATGAATTGCTTCTTCTCTATTGTCTTTCTCCTCAAGGGTTAAACCATAACTAATACAGGCATGGTAATAATCCTTTTTAAGTTCAATTGCCTTTTGAAAATGTTTTGCAGCAAGAGAAAGCTTATTTTTCTTTGAATAGACTATTCCCAGATTATTCTGAACTCCGGGGTTTTGGGGTGCAAGTGTTGCAGCCTTCCACAAATATCTTGTAGCTTTGTCATAATCACTTTTAACACGATAAAAAATACCCATAAGTGTTAATGTTAGAGGATCTTCATCTTTGATCGCAGATCTTTTTCTAAAAATGTCAAAAATCGATTCATAAAAACTGAATTTTTCATAATTTTTTTCTACATATCTGTAGTCAAGATTATTTTCAACCGATGTCGTAATCAATTTCTTAAAAGATTCAATGCTATCATCATATTTATTGAGTTTATAGTAAATAATACCCTTGTTGATGTAGCCTTCAATTTGCAAGGGGTCAATATTTAAAGACATTTCAAAGTATCTAATGGCATCATTAAAATCATCAGCACTATAATAACAGAATGCTAAATTGTTAATAATTTCTAAATCTGAGTCATTTTGTTTATGAAGAATTTCAAAATTCTTTGCTGCCTTAGTATAATCTTTCTTCAGGTATGATAACTTGGCTATTTTTCTGATTACTTCAAGATCATCAGGATGCATTTCATTTAGTTTTTGAAGATATATAAGTGCATGAGCATATTCCTGTTCAGTCACCAGAATATCTATCAACTTATAATAGTTTTCAAGATTTTCAGGATCAAGGTCAATAAGCCTGTCATAAGCTTCAATCGCTTTATCAGTCTGGTTCAGCTGTAGATATAATCTGGTAAGATCTTCGTAAGCACTGACACAATCAGGATTATCTATAAGAAAATCTTCAATGTTATCAATTGCCCGTTCAGGTTTTTTATCCAGCAGGCAGGCCTCTGTTATTTTTCTGCATAACCCATAATCGTCATGATAAGAAGACTCCAGCAAACGATAGCAATAAACAGCCCTGCTATAACGTCTTTTTGCAAAATAGGCCTCTGCAAGATACTTTTTATATTCATTATTTTCAGGAAACGCTGAAACAATATATTCAAATATCTCAAAAAATTCATCCATCCGGTCATTTTTTTTATGAATTTCAGCCAGAGCAACCATAACCATTTCAGAACCTGGATAATACCGCAGTATAAAGTTATAAAGCCTTACTGCACAGTCTGTTTTGTTAATTAATTCACAAATAGAACCAGCTAAATAGACAATAACTGATACGATGCTCCAGAAGAGTTCTTTAAAAAGCATTAAAGCATCACCATAAGCTGTTTTCGCTTTCATTTTGAGTATATTAAGCTTTGCATTGTCTGCAATCATAATCTGATAAAAAATCTTTCTACCCAGTAAAATGATGTTGATAATAAATTTAAAATTTTTCATTTATCGACAATCTAATAATGTTTATTATAGCGGTTGAAAGAATAATGAGAATAGGTTAAACGTATTAACCGGACAGCATGATAGATAAATTGGTGTGATAACTGGATCTTGCTAATATTATTTTCGTTATTTTCGATATATCTCGCAGTTGGTTTTTACAAGCAAAAAGCGATATACTGCTTGTATTTTTTTCGAAAATATCGAAAATAAATTGTTTTATTTCACTGCATTAAGGCTAATATAAATATATTATATTGCTTATATAGTTTTCAGGGGCAAGTATAACTATTTAAGTATCTTAAGAAAAATTAACAGCAGCAGCAGTCAGGATACACATTGCCTGTATTGCCTGATATACAGCAGAAAAATCAGGATGTATATATTGCACCTTTCTGGTTGAAAGTCTTTTTACGCCGGGCATAAGCTGCACTATATCAGCCATTACGGCCTGTGTAAACTCGACTTCAAGTTCATATGGAGATGGTACTCTGTTGATAATCCAATTTGATGAATTTTTCAATGTTTCATAAGTCTTTTCTTCAAGCTCTTTTAAAAATTCGTCATTGGGGCGACATACAGCAGAATACATTCCCAGAGCTTTCTTTGTCTCAACAAAAGGAACATCTCCAATAAAAGAATATATTTCTTCTTTAAGTGCTTCATCTCCAGTAATTAACCCTACCGGTACATTTTTGGTAGCTGCATACAGTGAATTCAGATAAGACTCACCTGCTTCAGTTTGATTTATCTTTAACGAAATAATATCATCACTGAAAGTATGTGCCAGCACACCTCCTGCAGCACCTGCTCTGGCATGATAACCCAGCAAGACTACTACATTAAAGGTTTCATCAAGGCCTGCCATCATTGATACTTGCTTGGGTTTGCCTGTTATGAGAGATACAGAAGAATCCAGGTAGCTGAGATTCATATTACACATAGCACTGTGAGAATCATTTAGAAAGATTTCATCTACGCCGGCTCTCTTTGCTCCTATAATAAGAGCATTTAACTCTTTATAGAGCTGCTTTTCAGTAATGGCAAATTCATTATGGTTCTTCTTTTCAACCTGTGTAAACTTACAGACTCCATTAAGTCCCTCAAGGTCAACAGATACATATAATTTCAAAATCTTTTCCTTTCATGTTTGCATAAAATCTTAATAATATTTATTTAAAAGCTTCCCTTAACAAATTGATGGTATATCATATAGTTTAAGCAAATATTATTCTATTGTTAATGAGAAAAAAATACCCCCTGATTTTAGATAAAATATTAGTTAATTGCGTGTTACCCCCATCATCAGATCGTATGGAAAAATGTTAGAATTAAAAGAAAAAAGACTGTATAGGAGCATATGGATGGTACTTTCTTCTGAAAACAAAGAAAATTACACTGTTTTACGGAGTAACATTGATAAAATAAACTATGAAAATGCCAACAAATTTTCAAAATTGACGGTAGACCTTATTGAAAACGAAAAACCTGAACGTCTTGCAATTGACCTTCAGAACGTTAAATATATTTCATCCATTGGCATATCAGCACTTTCTGTCATCAAAGGCATTTCAAAGCTCAATAATTGTACTATTGTTTTATTTAACCTAACGCCTGAAGTCTTTGAGATACTTGAGCAAACAGGAGTTAATTCTCTATTTAAGCTATTGGAAACAGAAGAAGAGGTAACTGAATATTTTCTTGAAGAAAATGGTGAATAGCAGGTATTAACTAAAACCCAGCCACTGAGCGGGGTTTTAAAAATCGATTAAAAAAACCTTGATTTTTTGCTTAATATTTCTTTACAAACTGTTCCAAAAATCAAATTAGTTGTTTTTATATAATTACAAGACAATTCCTCTAAATAAATTCCGTAATCTCTCTACTCTCTCATATAAGGTTTCTTTATTCCCGAAAAGGGGATTTTTTTTTGCAGGGTTTCTTTTAAAAACATCAGGCCATAAGCTTAAAAGAACTTTCAATATTCTTATCTATAACTTTGGTAACAGCTGTAAGTTCAGTTTGCAGTGCATGTTCCTGTGTGTCGAGAGTTCTTAATGCCATTTCCAGCTGTGCATCTTGCGCCTGAAGTTGTGAGAGCTTTGCAGAATCCAGTTGCAATGAGCATTTGTTAGCCCCAGGATACTCTGATACTGCTGAAATAAGTGAGGATATAGCTGCACTAAACGATGTATTATTAGTGTTTGCTGAACCAGAATTTCTATTTTGATGTTTGGATTTGTTGGAAGACTTATTACTACTATATTCCGGTGTTTCTCCTCCCCCTCTTATAAAAGGATTAGCTGCTGCAACCTGATTTTTACCACCATTCATTAGCTGATTTAGTTCACTAGCTAAAGCACTACGCTGGTTGTTAATCATCTGTCCCTTGCGTTGCACCATTGACAGATGACCTGTTAGGTTTAAAAACCTTGCCTGACTGGCTGCTAGTCCCATAAATACCCCGTAATTAATTATTTTTACTACTATAGTAAACACATTTGAAACACGTTTAGAAAAAACTTACTTAAGAGGTAAAAAATTATGCGTTCACTATATAATGCTTCTTTGACATTTAGATTGCATAATCACTATGCTCTAGAACCTCTAAGGTTTGTTACTCAAAATAATAATGTCTATATGAGTAATTTAACCCATACAAAAATAGGCAAAAATCAGGATACTATCTCATATTCAAAAAATTAGAATAAATATATTACTTCAGAAAAGGAGGTAGTTATGTCACCAAATGTAGGTTTTAGTGCTGTTAACTATTATAATTCCTTAATGGCATTAAATGGAAAAAATAAAGGCGATGCAAATACTGTAAATAACAGCTTATCACCATATATGTCTAATTTAAATGTAGTGAATAACAGTGATATGCTATATAATGCACTGAATGCAATGGCTACCCAAAATGGCATGCCTGCTAATAGCACTAACAACCAGAATACACAACAAATTGCCGGAATGCTTGAAGCCGGTAATAAGGAAGCAGTGAAAGACATGGGAGCTCAGGCAGTACCATCATTGATGGCTATAGTAAAAGATACCTCTCAACCCATGCAGGTAAGAATAGATGCAATAGCAACTCTGGCTAAACTGGTAGATGAAGGAAAAGCACCTGCCAGCTGCCTGGTGCAACTTCTTAAAGACCCTAACTGCAAAGATATGGCCGAAAGAGCAATGGCAAACGTCGGCAAAGAGATTATGCCTGTCGTTAAACAAATGCTAAATGACCCTTCAATGAGAGAATCAGCAATTAATATTCTCAACGATATGAAAGACGCCTGGGCCGGCTATGAAAACGACCCGAAATGGGGCCAGGAATGCCAGGAACTATTACCAGAAGTAGATAAGCTCCTAAATGAAATCAATAACAGCAATAACAGCAATAACAATGACACAACTAACAACACAAACAACAATAACACCCAGGATAATGACGATAATTCTAAATATGCAGGTTTTACACGTCAATACGTTGATTTTTCAAAGTTTATTGCATAAATAATAATCCATTCGCATATAATGCAGTCTTTTTCGGAGTAATAAATATATAATAATACTACAAAGATATCATTAGCCATAATTCACTTTTCACAAAAGCAAAAACAATTTCATAAAGCAAATAGCGCCCCAATGGGGCGTTTAAGTTGATATACATTTATTAGAAATTTCGTTCACATTTTTTTATATTTAACCCAAATTGATCAATTATTTATTTGAAAGTTTTTATTTAAATATCAGTGTTTTATAATATATCTTGAAATTTTCAAAGGATGACTTTAACCCATCCTTTGCGGTATAATACTAGGTAACTTAGAGGTTTTTTAATTTTCAGGAGTTGAAATGGCCAAGCATATTGATACAGTACCGGTAGAAGTTGTTATCTTAACAGTAGATCACGAAATTAAAGGAACAGTCCACGTCTCAAAGTATACCAATACCAACAGACAACTGACTGACCTGCTTAATGATGCAACCAGAAGGTTTCTAGCTGTGACCGATGCAGAAATTCTTTCTCGAAAAGGCACCTCATCACCAAGAAGATACAACTTCCTTGAAATACACATGGACTATATACTTATGGTTCACCCTTCCACACAGGTTCTTATTCGTGAAAACACAAGAGCTCAAGAAGACGTGGTAAGGTTTAGAGAGCTCAGAGAAAAACTTAACAGAACTACAAGATTCTAGACATTAATTTTATCAGGTGTGTTATAGTTATATTATAAACATAGTAAGCAAAGCAAACGATTTCAATGTCTTTATTAAGTGATAATCAGAAAAAAGAAAAAGTTCTTGTTGTAGATGACGAAGAATCTAACTTAAGGACACTTAGAAGAGTCTTAAGATCACAGTATAACGTTCTTACAGCAAACTCAGGCGCTGAAGGTATAGAACTTTTAAAACAAAATCGAGATGTGGCATTGATTCTTTCAGATCAAAGAATGCCCTATATGACCGGATCTCAATTTTTAGGTGAGGCAATAAAACTTGCACCAAACACTATTCGCTTCCTTATAACAGGTTATTCTGACCTTGATGCAGTAGTTGACGCTATTAATACCGGTAGAATATATCGATATATAACTAAACCCTGGGATCCTGATCAACTGTTAATTGACGTAAAACGAGCTGTAGAACACTATGTAGCCTCAAAAGAAAATGAAAGGCTCTCTAAATTTAATCAGAAACTTGTTGATGACCTTAAAGAACTCCTGATTAACACAGTATCAGCCATTTCTAATGCTCTGGAAGCAAAAGATAGCTACACTTTTGGTCACTCTAATCGGGTTACCTTCTATGCTATTGAAATAGGAAAAACAATCGGTCTCGATGAGCAAAGTCTGAGCTATCTTGAGTTTGCCGGCCTTCTACATGACATTGGTAAAATAGGTGTCCCTGAAATTATATTAAATAAACCAGGCAGACTGACCGAAGAAGAGTATAGTGTAATCAGTAAACACCCTCTCAGAGGCGGAAAAATATTATCCCGATTAAAAAATATTCAGGAAGTAATTGACTGTGTGGTACACCATCATGAACGATTCGACGGTAATGGCCACCCTAACGGCCTCAAAGGAGAAGATATACCCCTGGGGGCAAGGATTTTAGCTGTTGCTGATTCTTATGATGCAATGACCTCAGACAGACCATACAGAAAAAGCATGTCTCACGAAGATGCTGTCGAAGAATTAAAACGATGCTCTGGTGGTCAATTTGACCCTAAGATTGTTGAAGCATTCCTTGAAACTAAAACAGGACAAACAGGCTACATTCCTCCACTTGGCGAAGAACCTATTACAAGAGCATATATAGCAAAAAGAGCCATGCATAAGCTTGCAACACAAATTGCTGATCCTGATCTTAGTTATTAATAATAGTAACTATTATTGTTAATCTGTTTTTTCAATTGCAGAAATTTTTTCAATACTATTATTGATATACAATTTTTCTTTTTCTGAGAGATATTTAACTGTTCGTGCAGCATTTTTCAACTGATAACAATCTATTATGCATACTGTGTCAGAAACAGGAGAATGATAATCTTCTATAGGGTCATTATATAGGGTGTTGCAATTATTTGATACAACAGATGTTAGCTTATCTGAGGTTTTTTCATAATTATTCAGATTGTCTTTTAGTGCAGCCAATTCATGTATAATTTCAGGTTTTTGATTAAACCTTCTTGATGTAGTATTAAAACCAAAATAATCTTGAGAATAGTTATTAATAATAACTTTCCGTTTTTGTTTCCACTCTTCAATCTTGTTAAACAACGTATTAGCCTGATTAATTTTTACAGATTTTTTCATTTTTTTGCATACATTCTCAAAGTATTGAGAATAATTTTCATCCAGTAAATTTAATTCTTGATTCATTTGAGACATATTTCTAGCTAATGTGCCTGAATAACTGGCTTCTGTAGAATACAAATTATTTAAAAGTATTTTTATAAGTATAATAATACCTGTTATAATTAGGATATTAACTGTTATTTTAAGTATTTTCATAATAAATTAAAGTTTGTTAAAGAAGCCAGAAGATTTTTGGGCTTCCTGATAGAGTTTTTTGTACTCTAAAAGTTCCTGTTCTAATTCTTTTATTCTCCTGTCTTTAGATTCCATTAAAGGTTTATATGCTTCAAGTTCAGCTTCTATTCTGGCTTTTTCAATAGTTAATATATCCATATTCTCCTGCATTAAATCTATATCGGGTTTTGTTATATCATCTAGTTTTTCAAATTTAATTTCGCTGGCTTCTTTTAAAAGCAGTAAACTGTTGATCCGGTCTTTATCTATATAATTCATACGTATTAAAACTTCTTCCAGTGTGTTTGTTTCGGAGACTTCAAAGGTCTTATTCATTTCTGATATACTATAATTAGCAAAAGAAAGCTGTTCTGGTGTTATTTTATTTAATTTTACTAGCAGCTGACCTATATCAATCTGCCCAGCAAGGTAATTAAAAATAGCAAAAATTTGTTTAGATCGAATATTTTCAATATATCCATTTTCGTGGGCTTCAATAATTAACTCAGAAAAATGTTTCAGAGTACACTGATTGGCATAACATAGATCAATAACATTTTTTCTATTATCTATATGACTGAGAAGATTTACCATCTCAGGAGAAACATTATTATTGCTGGCAAAATCATTTTCGTTAAAAATTTTATGACCTAAAACACTTCTTACCGGGGTATATAGCTGAAGAAGATCATTTTTATCCAGTGCTTCAATAAGTTCGAGGCTTGATTTATTTTTTATATCATCTCTTAATTCTATATAAATGGCCTGTTTAACCCACAGAGGTTTGCTAATTATTGATTCTACGATATTTTTAAAAAAACCTTCAGCGTCATAATGTTTTGTAAGTAACTTTCCGTCAGGCAAGATTTTTTTAATCATGCTGTCGGTATCATAGCTTTTTGCATACCATGGATGTTCCTTCTGGAGCTTATCAGGCATAATAAAAACCTTCACAGTAGTAAAATGAGACTAGGAAAGCCTTGGAAATTCAATTCTGAAAACCTTCTCAAGGTTTACATTTGTAAGAATAGCTTCAATCAGCAACTCAGCTTGAGGCTTATCAACTGAAATATCTTTAATATAAGGAATTACTCCCAGTATTTCACTTTTGGTAAAGTTTGCTATTACCTGAGGAGCAGACTTAATAGCCGGGCAAGTTGTACCACGGGGATACCCAGATATTATGATACCAGTAATGTCAATATCATAGCGTCTTGCATATTCAACCGTTAAAATACTGTGATTAATAGTACCGAGGTGTGGTCTGGCAACTATTAATGCCGGTAAATTCAGTATTTTTATCAGATCTTTTATTGTATAACCGGGGTTTAGTGGAACAGATATACCTCCGGCCCCTTCAACGATAACAAAATCACACTGATCAGCCAGTGTTTTATAGTCTCTTACAATAACATTCAAATCAACAACCATATTGTCAATAGGTGCACTAACAAGAGGTGCAGCCGGTGTTTTTAGCAGGTAAGAGCATTTAGTAAATATATTTGCGTCTACATTTACAACAAATTCTAGATCTTCAGAGTAAATAGCGCCTTTATTACCAGAACTACATCCTGCCTGTATGGGTTTATAAACACCTACAGTATAGCCAAGGCTTTGTAACACAGCAGCAAGCCCTGCTGTAATTATTGTTTTTCCTACACCTGTGTCGGTTCCTGTGACAAAAATGTTCATAAAGGTGATATTACTCTTTATGCCATAACAAGTTCTTTTGATTTGAATAGCTTATGAAGTTTTTCCTGGTCTGTTTCAGGAAATTTAGGCCCGATATCTGCGCTTGTCATAAAGCCAGATATATTACGTTTATGTAAATAGTGAGCTGCAAGCATATAGCCAAGTGCAGGGCCATTAACATTATCTGACATGGTGGTTTCATCACTTAAGGTAAATGTATGAGTACCTGTTTTGCCTTCAAGTGTTACCCCGGTAATTTTTACATTGGTACTGAGTGGCTTTTTAGCATTTCTAGTATCTACAATACCGCCTACGCTAACCTTATCTCTTGAGCAGACACCAGCAAGCTCCAGTATTACATCATCTGCATGCTCCATATTAACCAGTTCGAGTATTCCATTGCGTTTTTCGAGTTCTTCTTCAATTTCAGCTTCTGTCATTTTTGAAACTATTTCAGGGTTAAAGCCTTCAAGGTGAGCTATATCTTCTTTTATAGTAGCCCTATATTGTTCCCAGTTAGATATGCCAACGCCAAAGGTTATTGTTATTTCTTTTATATCAACATAAGACTGGGCTGCAATAGCAGCAACAGCGGAAAGCATGCCCGGTGTGGCACCGGCACCTGTTATATAAAGGATACCATTTTTTTCAAGCTTTTTATCAAGTTTTGAAAGCATTTCAACAGCTGTAGTTCTTTTAAGGGCATCAACTATAACACCTTTAAAGTTGCTTTCAGCTACCTTTTCAGTTACATCAGGTATAAATGAATTGGGCAGATTTGGCAAAGCCATAAAAATGCCATTAATCTTATCTGAATACTTTTCAAGCACTTCATCAATAGCTTGATTAGTTTTTATGCCAATTTCAGGTATATTAGCAACTGTATCAACTGAATTTTCAATGAGATTATAGTCTATTCCACTGCTGTTAAAAGCATAGCCATTGCTATCAAGTATACATACGACCCTGAATTCCTTTTTTATACTGGCAAGTCTGGCCATTGATTTGCCGAGTCCACCTGCACCAAATATTGCAATATTAATCATAGTCATTCTCCTAAAAAAGCTGGTTTATAAAAGATTATGTACCATTTAGATTTTATGATAGAAAAAGTTATCCGTCAAAAGGGAGAGGGAAATTTTTTTGCAGAAAATCCATGTTGCGTTTTTGCCTGAAATAATTACCGAAGCATTCAATACCCTCTTCAGAACCTACATTTTTGCTAAAACAAATAAACTTCTGAGTAATACAAAAATAAAAATTGATTTTATATATTTATTACAGTTAATAATTCACCCCCTGAAATCCTAATTATTATCGTATTTTATATGTTGTGTAAAGATTTCTTTATTTTTCTAAAAAAATGGTCAAATTTCTATTTTTACGAGCATTAATAAAGTAATTCAACTATTATCACCTATTTTGAATCTTTTATTTCTACCACAATATCAGAGGGGATCTTAATTCTTATGGAAAGAGTAGGTTTAGAGTTACTAAAGGGTTATAATGGTATCAAAAAGCCAGTAGTTACAGGGCAAAAGTCTTCTACTTCAGAACAATTATTTACCGGTCAACTGACAAAACCAGATTTAGCAAGCCTGCAAGCAACTTACCTATCAAAGCAATCAGCTGTTTCTTTTGGCAGAAAGTTAGAAGAACACTTCAGCTGGGGTGCAAATGTTAACCAAAATGGCAAAGTATCATTTAAAATCTGGGCACCTTATGCCCAAAAAGTCTCTCTTGAAGTAAGAAGTAAAGACAATCCTCCTGTAAAAGATCATACTAAAGAAGAAATTGATACCATTGTTAGTCAGTATAGAAGTGATAACAAGTTTGAAAACCATAAACTTGATGAAATAAGAAAAAATGACTGGGCATATTATTATGGAAAAGCTGAAAATGCTAATCATACGAGTGAATTAGCTAATAAAGGTGATGGTGTTTATGAAATAACTATAGACACAGCAAAACCCGGTGATATGTACCGTTTTGTATTGCACAAAAACATTAACGGCAAAGAAGTCAAGGTTCCGATTAAGGATCCTGTTTCAAAATCGCAGCCTTTTGATACTCACGGCTGGTCTGAAATCATTGATGACAGTTTCAACTGGGGAAGATCAGAAGAAAAATGGCAAAAACAGTTTAGAGAGAAACGACTTAAAGACCCAAATGCACCTTATGGTTCATTGATGCCGCCATCTGACCTTGTAGTTGAACAAATTCACATTGGAACTTATACAAACAAAGGTACCTATGAAGCACTATTAAAGAAAATTGATGATATCGCAAAAGACCCCAGACAAAATGCTATTCATATACTTCCTGTTGGAGAATTTTATGGTGAACATGACTGGGGTTATGATGAAGTAGACCTGTTTGCTCCTGAATCAGGTTATTTAGGAGATAAAAATAAAAACAATGCTCCTGGTATCCTTAAGCAGATTGTTAAAAAGGCTCATGAAAAAGGTGTTATGTGCATTATGGACGTAGTCTATAATCACTGGGGGCCAAACTTTACTGTAGTTCAAGAAGCTGGCCCATACTTCTGTACAGATCCTCATAAAACTAACGGCTGGGGTGCTGGTTTTAACTTTGAAGATAAGAACGGCGGGCAACAGGTAAGAGATTTTGCTGTCGATAATGCACTTACATGGCTTTTAAAATATAATTTTGATGGTTTAAGGCTTGATATGACAAAATATATGCATTCTGATCTTGCTATTAAAGATATAGCCTTTGAGGTCAGAAAGCATAAGCCTGAAGCAGTTCTTATTGCTGAAGATGCCAGAGACAAAGCAAATCTGGTCAGACCAATAAACCCGAAAGAAATGAATCCAAAAGATGAAGGACAGGTTTCAAGAGTTGAAGAAATTCTTCAAAAGGCAAATTATGACGGTGCTCAGATTGGTAGAATACTTGGCCAAACAGGTTATCTAAATGAAATAGGTATAGATGCCCAGTGGAACTTTGGCCTCTGTCATTCTGTCAGGGCTTTGGTCACAGGTGAAAGAGTAATGGGATCTCACACTTATAGTCCTGAAAAAGCTATTGGTAATCTGGCTAATATTTTTAAATCTGGTTATCTATGGACAAGCGATAAGAAAAACTTACCACCAACCAGCACAATGATGACCTATGTCATGAGTCATGATGAAGCCGGTAACAATGATGGCACAAGACTTATGTCAAAAATTATGAATGCCAGATTGAGAATGTTCAATATAATCAAAGAAAAATTACACTGTGATGATAAAACCGCAGGCCAGACATCTGCACAGGTTACTCAATCACTGCTAGAAGCTTATGTACAGGGCGATAATGCAAAATGGAATAAGATTATAAAAGAAAATAACCTTGGTGATTCAATAACAAAAGACTTATTTGGTATGGTTTTAGAAGATGCTAAAGCTCTTAATAAAGTGTCTCAAGGGCTTACGTGGTTCTTCCCGGGTCCAAAAATGTTCCTTCAGGGTGACCTTGATGGAGATGTTTCAACATTCAAGTATTTCAGAGATACCCCGATTGAAGGTCTTGTAGAGCACATCAGCAAAAATGACAAAGGTTATGATGTTGGCCTGGCAGCCTTTAAACAATCAAAGATTGGTCAACCCGGCAATCAGGTTAAAGGTATAAAAGAATTTAACATGGCAATGGCAGATTTATTCCACAATAACATTGCTCTGAAAAACGGAAATAACCATTTTACCAATGTTCTTGCAGCTCACGAAGGCAATAAACTACTTTCTGTTCATCGCTATCATAAAAATGAAAAAGGCAAGACAGAAGGTAAGGAATTCTTTGCTGTTATGAATTTTGGAGATATTGATTTTCCTGAATATGGTGTTGAAACCCCAAATGGAAAATGGAAACTCATTGAATCAAGTGAAAACAGCAAATATGGGGGCAGGGGCTTAGAAAATACCCCGCACACTCAGGAGTTTTCAAATAACAATTATGGCCACCAGGTAAAAATAGGCCTGCCAAAGCATTCATTCCTTATATACGAAAAGGTTTCATAGATTTATATTAATCAAACAAAGATAGGTGATATTAATGACCATATTAGCTATATGGTCATTTTTTCTTTACAGGATGAAACGCCCTTGGTAAATAAGAGTTTCAGTCATCATAGTAGCACATTATTTTGCATGCAAAACACATGAAAAATAATGTACTACAACTTATAATTATTCATCCGGGAAAAGGTCGTTCATCATTGCAATATAGAGATCTGCTCGTTCTTTATAACCCGGAAAAATGCCGCCTTTATCATCTCTAGTGAGAAACCCCTTGGGAAACTGTTTTCCCCAGTAGTTAAACAGACCATCAATAGTGTTTTTCATATTCCATTTGTTTTCAGAACCATTCCAACCGCCGGGTATATTGGGCCTGAAATAAATTCCCAGAGCATCAGAAATTGTTGTCTGGACGTGTCTTGCAGGTTTAGAATAAAGCCATTTTAAGACTTCTCTAGAAACATAATAGTGATCCCAGAGTTTATCAGGGGTTATACCAAGCTCTGCCTGACAGAAAGCCCTGAAATGATGAGGAGAATTTACATATCCTCCATCAAAAGTCAGAGGTGTACTATCCAGAAGGGTATCAATAACTTCCATCAATGCTGGCGGGTCGTGAGATCCACTTAAGAGAGCTACATTTTCTACTCCACCTTTTATATTATAAGGGTTAGAGTCATTATGTGGGTCATCTATTAGTTTAGGTGAATTTATTGCCAGATCAATACCATAAGTAACAGGAAGCCTCAGGCCTGCCAGTGTATCCTGATACTTTATAATAAAGTTTTGACAGGCTTTAGTAACACATACTGACCCTAGATCTTCAACAATAAAAGTACTTTTAGGATCAAGCCCCTCTTCTATGGCTACCCTGATATACATATCAATAAGATTCTCATTTCTATTGTTAGTGAGATCAAAGACATCTTCGAGCCATTCATCTTCCCAGAGCTCAGGGCCGAAGCCCCCTTCTTCTTTAGGTTTAAAAATTGCAGATCCATAGAGTGTTTTACCGTCACGTTCCCATTTTGTAGGAATAGCACCTCTATTTATCAAACCTCCAAAATGATCAAGTCTTATGCAACCTTCTTTAAGGAGATGTCTAATACTATCTTCCTGATATTTCCAGAAGTTTTTACTGTTATAATTCCATACAGCCTGTCCCCATCTTTGTGTCATAGGATAAACAACTTCAGGAGGGCAACCCGTAACTCTTTTTGGATTATAGTTTTCATCTAATTCAACAATATCTTTTTGTGACCAGACATCTTTACCATTCTGACTTACTGCATAGGCAAGGTCTACAAAGAGTTTTATACCGTTTTGATCTAGTTTTTCTTTAAATTCTCTAAATTGTTTATTGAAAATAAACTGTTCAAACCGAAATTGCTCAATAATATCTATACAATATTCAGGTATATCATACTTTTTGAGGTATTTAATTTTTCTTTCAAAAGGTTTTTCGTGTGTTTCTTCAGGGAGAAATTTTAATTCATTAGGCCAAAATTTCCAGTCATAACCCCAGTTTTCAACAATGCCCTCATGAATTGAGTTGTTATCAAGCCATTTTTCACCTTCTTCCAGGCAATACTTTTCATATTCCTGAACAATCTTTGAGTTGCTTTTTAGCTTTTTAAAGTTCAGATATGCTTTTTTAAATCGTGAATCTTTTTGTGCTTTTAATATATTGAGAGAATAGCCACCTAATGGCAGATCATCAGGTAAATCAAACTCTTCAAGCAGTTTACCATATTGTTTTGAAGTTAGTTGATTGAGATTGATAAAATATTTATTTCTATCAAACCGGCTAGATGTGTTATATGGAGACAGGTCATCTCCTATTGGGGTAAGCGGATTGATAATCCAGTGAGTTTGTTTTGATTTAGCAAGAAAATCTATGAAATCATCTGTTTCTGGATCATTTAACTGCCCACAGGCTGAGCCTTTTGCCGGTAGATGGGCGAGATGAAAAATCATACCTCTATTTTTTGCCTGACCTGTTGCCATATTCGATTCTCCTTTAAAACATTTCAAATCGGGTTGACATACAATTTATAAAAGAAAACCGACTTTAAATAAAGTGTGTTATTTGTTTAATAGAAAAAAACAGGGCTCATTGAACCCTGTTTATGCATAGAAATGATACTAAGGTGAAATATTTTTGATGTAATTTATTAATTTTCAGGCTTTTTGAGGTGTTCAGCAAATTCATTCAATTTGCTTATTAGCCCCTCATGGGCCTTTGCAAACTCTTTACCTCTTGCCTTCATTGCTGTTTCAAGTGCCTCAGGGAGATTCAAGCCTTTGCCTTCTGAAAGCTGCTTATAATAGAAGTCTTCATAGTTATTTGGCACTCTAAGACGCCAGTTTTTAGATAATTCTTCAGGTGTTTTAGCCCCCGGATTGTTGTAACGATCCTTCATTCCGAAAACATCCATAAACATAACTTGAATATTTCTTGACGGGCTGGCAAAAAGCTCTGCGAATTTGGCTTTTACAAGGCTATCAGTTGTTTCAGGCGTCTTGTTTCCTAATTTCAGGTCTTTTTTCAGGAAGCCAATATGTTTTGCGATATTGTCTTTTACGCTTTCAGCCCAGGAAATCAATGAATCATTATCGTGAGTACCAGGTACAATCCAGTGCTGGGGTTTAACGTTTTTGCCCATATAGATATGGTTTTCATCATTCGGATTAACAAATTCAGTAACTCTCAAACCGCTAAGTTCTCTATCTTCTAGAACTTTAGCCGCAGGAGGGGTAACAGTTCCAAGATCTTCACAGATTATATTTGACTTTGGTACATTATTATCGCTTGCTGAAAGAATAATAAGGTCTATAATTTCTGCATACTTATCTATTGCTGCCTGATCTAGCTTTTCTGCTCTGACTTTCTTAACTTCTTCAGGGTTTTCATCAGGATTAATAGCATCAATACCTATTTTAGACCATTTTTGAAATTTTTCAAATTTAGACTCAGGAGAAGAGAAAAGCCTCAGGCCTCCATCGTCACTTCTGGCAGTACTTGCATCAGCCGGATATACCCATGGATCAATAAGGCCAAGTATATGATCGATCCGAACACCTCCTGGGTTATCCTGGAACATCTTATCAAACCGGGTTTTTATTAGTTTACCTGCTTCACCCAGTACAGGCTTACCATTTTCTTTTATTAGATTGCCTTTTTCATCTTTCTCAAAAATGAGATCAGGGTTCATTACAGGGAAACCCCATGCCTGACCATCTTTAGAGAAGAAATCAGGAGGAACTCCCAGTCTATAATCATCCAGAAAGAGGTTTTGGTAAGCCCACCAGTCTCTATCTGAATAAGTAACCTGAATATCTGCAATAGTATTAACCGGTGAAGTTTTCTGTATTTTGTTTTTTTGCTGTTCTAAAACAAACTGACTGAACTTATAAAACTCCACTTCAGGGTGTTTTTCAACTTCAGCTTTTCTCTTTTCTGCTTGTGCTTTTATCTCTGGATCTTTTGAAACAAGCATAGAAACTAGCTTCTTGTCTATGTCAGCATTTTCACCTTCCCAGTTTGGCCAGTAGTCATTGCCATAAGTTTTTGAGAGGGCTTCATAAAGAGCATCATTGTCAAGCCATAATTTATTTTTCTCTTTAAATGACTCAAACTCTACTTTCTTTTGCTGTATAGTCTTTATATCTTCTGGTTTAAGAGCTTCAGGGGTTTGAAACTTTTCAAAAGCTTCTCTTAAAGCTTTATCATACTGCTCATAAGCATGTTTATATGCAACTTCAGCTTTTCCTTGATTAGGGTTAGACTTTACAATAGATTTAAATTTGTTTTTATCCAGAATGCAGCCCCACTCAGGGGAAGTAAGGTTTTCTAAATCTATAAATAGAGGGTTTCCTGAAAAGATTGTACTGGTATAAGGAGACGGATCAGTACTTTTGGTCTTTCCTGATGGGCCCAGCTGTATACAGTTAAAGCCCATCTGGTCTAAAAATTTCATAAACTGAAGGGCATGTGAAGTGTAGGGAGAACCAAACCCTGTATCAGCCGATGGATCAATCGGAAAACTTGGCCCATGAATTATAATACCAAAATTATCTTTATCAAGGACATTCAAAGCTTCTTTCACTGTTTGCCTGTATTCAGGCAACTGGCTTTTTTCAAGCTTTTTACCGAAGGTTAACACATTGTTAGTTCTTTTTTGTTGAGGTTTGAGATAGGAATAAGAGGTTGGTAAACCCGTTGTTGCTGCAATATTATTCATTTAAATCCCCGATGCACTTTTAAAATAACCTTAACTATAAACAGTTCTTGAATAATTTATACCCCTTAAAGAGCCCTGAAGAAATTCGATTGCCTGATTTATTTGAAAAATGAAGCAATATTAAGTCTCATAATAATTACTGATAAAACAACCGGTTTTAAATTATATAAATACAGTTATTTTTTGATCTTTACTAATAGCAAAGTTATTAAGTTTGTTATCTACAACACATATGTAATCATATTTAAATTTAATCCATTTAACCTGTTTGCATCAAACAGCTTTTAAATCTATCTGCGAAATGTTCCAGTTTTTTAATCAGCTCTTCATGAGTATTAACAAACTCATCATCTTTAGACCTGATAGCAATAAGAAGAGCTTCAGCAAGATTCAAGCCAAGATCCTTAGAGAGTTGCTCAAAATAGTACTCTTTGTAATTATTGGGTAGTCTCAAAACCCAATTATTCTTGTTTTCTTCGGTAGATGCCCCTGGATTATTGTAACGTTCCTGCATTCCGAAAACATCCATGAACATGACCTGAACATTTCTTGCTGGGCTGGCAAAGAGTTCAGCGAGTTTAGCTTTCAATAATAATGTTCTGGCTGATTCAAAATCCTTAATGTTGTCAATATTAAGTTTAAGGTCTTCTTTTAAATAATCAAGATGTTTTTCATACTCTTTAGAAATAGAATTAATCCAGGAAATAAGGGTATCGTTATCGTGTGTGCCCGGTGTAACCCAGTGTTGTGGATCAGTATTTTTAACCCTGTAGATATGATCTTCGTCTTCAGGGTCAACAAATTGAGTAACCCTCATTCCGCTCAATTTTCTGTCTTCAAGAACAGCAATCGTAGGGTTTGTAAGGGATCCCAGATCTTCACATATAATGTTTGAAAATGCTACATTATTATCTTTTGCAGATTGTATAATAATATCTATAATGCTTGCATATCGACCAATAGCTTCTTTATCAATTTCTTCTAATATTACCTTATGCTCTTTTTCAGGATTCATTTCTTCATCTATAGCTTCAACAGGCACTTTAGCCCATGACTTAAATGGTTCTTCCGCTTCAGGAGAAGAGAAAATTCTTTTGCCGCCTGCTGATGCTTTTGCAGATTTAGCTTTTTCAGGATATATCCAGGGATCTATCAGGCCTATAATATGGTCAATTCTGACGCCTCCAGGGTTTTCGGAGAGTTCTTTGTCAAAACGAATTTTAATTAAACGGCCTGCCGGGCCTAATTTAGGCAGTCCGTTTTCTTTTATAATATTGCCTTCTGGATCTTTTTCAAATAACAGGTCTGGGTTTATTACAGGGAAACCCCATGTTTGACCACATTGAGAAAACATATCCGGTGGCACACCAAGTTTATAGTCATCAAGAAACAGGTTCTGATAGGCCCACACATCTCTGTCTGAGTATGTTACCTGTATGTCTGCAATTGTGCTGACGGGAGACTTTTTTGAAATCCTGTTTTTCTGGTCATAAAGAATAAATTGGCAGAACTTAAAGAATTCATATTCTTCCAAGGCTTCTAGTTCTGTTTTTCTTGCCAGAGCTTTTTCCTTTTCAGAAGGTATATCTGAGTTTAGCATACTAATCAAATTTTTATCAAGATTGCTTTGAGGGCCTTCCCATACTGGCCAATAGTCATTATCATAGACTTTAGTGAGAACTTCATAGAGAGAATCATTATCCAGCCAGCTTTTAGCTTTATCTTTAAAATTTTCAAATTGTTCTTTTTTAAGATTTATTTGTGTTTTCTGGTCTGAGGAAAGTGATTCAGGGTTCTTGAAGTTATTCCAGGCTTTTCTCAATGCCATATCATATTTTTCATAAGCATATTCATAATTTATTTTACTCTGATTTCTTTTTTTGTTGGATTTAACGATATCGTGAAACATTTCAACATCAAGTATATTAGCCCATTCATTAGTAGTTAATTCATACAAATCAATAAACAAAGGGTTATCAGAAAAGATTGTACTGGTATAGGGTGAGGGTTCAACCATTTTAGTTTTACCGCTGGGGCCCAGCTGAATACAATTAAAGCCAAGATCATTTATAAACTGCATAAATTCTAGTGCATCAGAAGAATAGGGTGATCCAAACCCTGTATCAGTATCATTAGATGCAGGAAAACTACCTCCATGAATTATTAAGCCCAGGTTATCTTTATCAAGCAGTTTCAATGCATCTTTTATGGTGTTTTTATAGTCATTAAGATCCTTCTGGCAGAGTGAACTTTTTAAATGTTTATTATTTACCATTGACCAATCCTCACTGTGAATACGCTAATATATATATCATACGGAGAAAAAAAATATTCTCAATCTGAAATTCAATTCTTTATATAGACCGAGATCTCTGAATAATTTAAAAGTTCACAGATTCAAGAAATTCCCTGTTTTTGCTGGAATCAGTAATTTCTTCATTAATCAGAGGTTACACCAGTACTTAAATGAAAATTTTTCCAATTTCAAAACCCGGATCCCACCTTTTTGTCGATAAAAAAGATAGTATATAATAAGAAGATGGTTTTTATTCTCCTGGTGCTGAAAGGTTCGTATGGAAAGATAATTTATTATCTTCTGACATGACAACTCCCTGCCAGTCAGCGATTTTAACAAGATATATCTCTTTACCCAGCACATTACCTTCTTTAGTGACTTCAAGTATCATCTGTTCACTTGCAAGATGGTCAAGTTCACCTTTAGTAAATGTAATTAATACTGTCACATCGCCATCTACTGTACCGATAAGTGACAGCATGCCAGAAAACCTTATCAAATAAAGAACTTTATCTTTGTTAAAAGCCTTTGTATCAACAACAGTAATTTCTTCTACCTCTTCAGTAAAGGGATCCGAAGAGGCAATGCGGGCTTCCTTGCGCCTGAGGGCTTCTTGCAGGTCTATTTCTTCTATCTCTTCAAAGTCTGCCATTTCTTGAATTGTATCAAGTCCGGTAGTATTAATAACAGGCGAAGTTGGTATACCGGGTGTTTTTTGCCTGCGCCGGGCCTGTTCATTTTTAATCTGTTTGAGAATAAAGAGTGCAACTGCAATAAGTATTACTATAAATACAAGGCATACAGGCCATATAAAACCAGCAACATCTTTAGGTATAGCACTTTTAATAGCATCGTCAGTAGTTGCAGGCACAGGCTGAGGAGATTCACCTTCCTGAACTTCTTCAGAAGGTTGGCTTTGAGCTACATCTCCAATATCTGGCAAAAATTCTAAATTGTCAGGATCAACAGAAGGTCTTGCCTCTGGTGGTGGGCTAACCTGCAATTTAGTTCTCGGGTCATCATAACCCTGTGCGATTAGTGGGGGTAACTTCTGATCAATCATATAATCATAGGGTATAACCGGGTCAATAGACTCTGGTTCATCTTTTTCTTCAAGCGGAGTAAAGAATGCCATACTCTGTGGCTGGTTTAGTTCAACCCCTGGTGGATAATAAACCCTGGCAGAAGTATTTTCAGGTTTATCTGACAGATTATTTGAAATGTTTACCGGCTTAATAATAACTTTTATATTCAGGTCAGGCACCCTGGTATCAAGAATAACTCTTGCCATTCCCGCAGCCTGAGGGTTATCAGTATTGATAAAGGGTACAATATTAACCTTTGATACTAACTCACTAACCTTGCTCAGGTTTATATTACCGGTAGTTGCTATCTGGGTTCCCGGTAGATCAATAACATAGCCATTTTTACCATAATACTTTTTGTCTATTTCAGGATCAGACTTTGAAGTATAGAGATACACATTAACATTGTTATTACCAGCAGGCTCAAGAGATACCCTTAAAAGCTTGTTAATATTCTTGTTGAGCAGTTCACCTGCTTTAACACTATACGAATAACACGCCAGTGGCTGAATCATATAAATAAATATAGTGAATAAGCTCAGTATAGTTGCAACAGTATAAAATGTTTTCTTCATAACCTTTAAACGTTCAAATGATTATGCCAGTTGAAATTATTCATGTATTTTATCATTACATGTATTTATTGATTAGTTTTTTAAGCTTTGTATCGCTAATTCTGCTGACAGCAAAGGTTTTTAAGGAAAATAAAATGTGAGATATTCTTAACAATTTGCATACCGTTTAAAGGAGTTGTTTAAGACACAGGCGGTTTTAAGAATTTTCTTTCTCTTCCTCTATATTATCATCGCTGATTTCATTGTCTTCTTGTTCATCTTCTTCATAAATAAGCCTTTTAGGAGGAGGGTCTGTGTTTTTCTTTGAAGTAAAATACCACACTAAAAACATTATACCAATCAGAAGAACCCAGAATACTATGAAAATAAGGCCATCTATAGAGTTGTTGCTATGCTTGATTCCCATTACTACCTGAGAAACGGCATCATCTTCCTTTATGGCCTCTTTTATGCGGCCAGGTTCAATCTCTTGATATTGAACAATAGCTTTTATTTTAACTTCTTTGTCTGCAATATTAAACTTTAACTTTGTAACAACAGGGTTTTCAGTATCATCTTTCCTGAAATATTGAACCACTTGAGCTTTCTCAATATATTCTTCAACGCCATCAATATTAAGATTATTTATTTTAGAAGATTTGAAAGTATTATTTAAATCAAGAATCTCAAACTTATTTTGATCTCCAGGCCTGTACTGATTGATATCAACATTTTCATTAGAACAAAAAAGAAATACTGCCACCTCTTTTTCTTCATCACCGGGGGTAACATCTACCCGCATCAAATAATTAGGCAATTCTTGCACAATTATAGTCTTTGAACAGCCTGTAAAAAAGACCATAACAATAATTATTACAAATAATGAATATTTTGAAAATTTCATAGGCCTGAAAATTTTACCTTAATTCTTAAACCCATTTTAAAACTTTTCAAAACCTTTTGCTTAAGCCATATAGATGATTTTTTACACAAAAAAACCAGATTACAAAACCCGGTTGGGGGGAGATTAATAAACTGTAATCTGGATAGAGGGGGGATCAATAGGTTATTATATGTGTTTCTTGGGGTGAAAGGTATATATATGAACGTTTTATACTATACATAATAGGATATTTTATAGCCATAAAGCCTTTCTTCTTCTGTTTTAGCTTCCATTATTTTAATAACGATCTCAGCAATCTTTCTTACTGCTTTATGATAGGTCTCAGCAATTTTTTTACCTAGAGGTTTGTTTTCTGGTCTGGCTTTCTCAGGTATAATAACAGTATCATCAACCTTGACGTAAAACTCTCTTCTCGGGGCATAGGTTGTACCTTTAAAGTTTACTGTATCAGTTGTTTGAGATCTTTCAGCCTGCAACCTGTTTGCAGGGTATCTATAAGTGTTTATAGAATTTATTGCCTGCAAATTGTTGTTTAACATTGTTTTCGTGCCTCCGAAAGGATATAATGGTTTTTTGTGACTTCAGGTTTTTTATTGTTCAGCTGTATTAAGTTTTTTCTGATTAAGTGTATTAATAACACTTGTTTGTTTCATAAGGTAGTATTTACTAAAATGCATGGCCTGTCAATCCTTAAGGTAACGATATGTTAATTGTGAGCAAAATCTTCAATTTCCTCAAAAAACATACCCTTAAAGCATTATGACTAAAAAGGCTATCTAGTGTAGATTTTACACTTATTCTGCCTCTCTGGATGCAGCCAGTAAGATGTTACGAAATATTACAAAATTTGACTGTTACCTGCCATAAAAACCCTCTATTTCGGCTATATCTGTAAATTCTTTTTTGTCTTTTCTATAACTGTTTACACTGCAAATACTGTAAAAATTATCTGTAAGCTATTACAAATCAAAGGATCTAATACAATGCAAAACAAAAATTATGCTCCACTGATAACTGCCGGTTTTGCAATAGCCGTATTCTATGTACTGGCAAGCTTTTTTGATGTACCTGTTAATGAATGGCTTATGAGCACATTCTATGTAGCAAAGGATGCTGTTTTAGTCTTTGTAGAAGTAATATTAGACCTTTTTTATGATCTTATTGAGTTAGGCAGGAACTTGCTGTGGCGAAGCTAGAAAAATCTCCTGCAAATAGATCCTTCGCTGCGCTCTGGATGATTCAAAAGTGGAAAAGAGGCTAATAACTACCGGAGCGAACTTAGTTCGCTCCGGTGAGAGCCTTTATCAATGAGACCAGAAGAAATACAGTGGCTTGATATCAGATTTAATCCCTGTATTTGCTTGTATCATTTTTTATTTACAAGCATTTCTGGCAATATTGCATAAAAGATAGCTGCTATTAAGAGGTGGTCAACCGGCACCTGATCATCTATTGTGTGTGCATAGATATCATTAGCAGGCCCAAAGCCTATTGTAGGTATACTATATGTTCCCATGGTAGCTATGCCGTTTGTAGAGAAGGCCCACTTGCCTATTTCTGGCGGTCTGTTAAGGGTAAATTCAGCAGCTTTTATAGCAGCACTGGTTAATGGATGGTCTTCGGCGATAACCCATCCAGGGAAGTATTTATCCATTGAAGTTTCTTTGCCAGTCCAGCAGGATGCAGCATAATGAAGTATTTCAAGTGTGGTGGCATCAGGGGTTCCTCTTGTTTCAATAATATCTTCAAGCTGTCTGAATGCCATCTCTTTTGTTTCTCCGGTTGTGAGTCTTCTGTCAACGTATATACAACATTCATTCGGTATTGCGCAAAGTGCAGGGGTCTGGCATTCAATTTTAGTAACGGCTACAGTACCTTTACCCAGAAAAGGGTCAACCATAAGACTGTTATTAAGAGCCTCAATTGCTTCAATAACTGGTTGCATAAGATATATAGCATTAATGCCCAGGTCAGGTCTTGATGAATGAGAGGCTTTGCCTTTTGCGGTTATTTTAAATTCTATGCGGCCGGGGTGACCACGGCATATTTTGAGGTTTGTGGGTTCTGATAACACGACAAAATCAGGCTGAATAAGATTTTCGTCTCTTATTATATTGAACATTGCAAGCCCTTCACAGTCTTCTTCAAGACATGTTCCTGTTATATAAAGGGTATAATCATCAAGAAGGTTAAAATGTTTAATAAGCTGAACTGCATAAACCAGGCTAACCATACCGGCAAGTTGATCTGAGGCTCCTCTGCCGTAGATAATTCCGTTATCAAGTATTCCTTCTTGGGGGTTACGTGCCCATTCATTGAGATCGCCTGTATCTACAGAATCTATGTGGGCATCCATAAGAATAACCGTTTTACCGCTGCCGATTTTACCGATAATATTACCCACAGAATCAATAGAGACTTCATCAAATCCTGTTTTATGCATTTCAAGCTCTATTCGCCTGATGCGTTTTTCTTCATTGCCTGATGTTGCCGGTATAGATATGAGATCCTGTAAAAACTTGATCATAGAAGGTTCAAGTTTTTTGGCCTGCTTGAACAAGCTTTCATAATTGATTTCAGTCATATTATCCTCTTTTAAACTCTAACTCTGATAGGATTCCATAAACAGGCTTGCTGCTCCATATATGCCTGCATTAGTTTTCAAACCGGCACAAACAACAGGTGTGCTTTCAGCAAAAGGATTATAGGTATATTTTAACATTGTTTCTTTTAGTTTAGAGAAATAAAAATCGCCTGCATTTGACACACCGCCGCCAATAACTATCATTTCAGGATCAAGGAGATTAACCATACTGCCAAGCCAAGCACCAACCTGAAAAGCACTATCTTCAAGAAGTGATTGAGAGAGCTTATCTCCATCCCGGGCAAAATCTGCAATAACTTTTGTATTGATTTCAGCCGGGTTTGCCTGATATACAGAGAGTTTTGAATCTGAGGCCTGACCTGATTCGACAAGTTCTTTTGCTCTTTTTGCTATGGCTGTACCAGAGCCGATGCTTTCTATGCAGCCCGGAGAACCACAACTACACTGAATAGCTCCTTTTATATTAACAGAATTATGCCCGCCTTCACCGGCAAAACCATTTTTGCCCTGATATATTTTGCCATCAATAATTATACCGGTGCCAATACCGGTGCTTATAGTGACATATAAAATATCTTTCAGGCCTTTTGCGCTTCCCATTTTTACTTCTGCAAGCCCTGCTGCATTGGCATCATTTTCTATTATCACTTCTACAGTATAAATATCTAGAAGTGTCTCCTTAAGATTAAGCCCCCAGAGTGACGGCAGGTTAGGTGGATTAATTAACTCTCCTGTTTTCGGGTTCAGAGGCCCGGGAGCACAAACACCTATGCCTTTAAGGTTTGCTAAATCAAGAGAATTTGTTTCTAATAAATCATCTATAGCTGTTTTAAGCTGGTTTATAACAACCGTCTTTGACCTGTCTGCCATAGTTGGCACTGTGACAACATTTTTCAGGGTACCGTCAGTTTTTAACAGACCTGATGAAATCTTTGTTCCACCTATATCTACTCCTATTATCCATTGATTGTTCATAATTTATCCTTTTCTGGGTTTTTCACGGTTTAAGTTGCATTTTACGATGATATAAGAACGATTTTTATGTTGAAAACTGATGCATAAAAAGTATTTTACCATTACAAATTTTTTTTCAAAGCTGTTACATTCTGCGCCATCTTTTAAAATAAGGTGGTCTTAGAATAACTTGTAAAGATCAGTGTATGACTTAAATTTTTTTTGATTTTCAAAACCCTTGCCCTGACTGGCACATAGCTATATAAAGGAAAGGGGGCTTCGCCCCCTCAGTGCCCGCCCACCCACCCCAGGGGTCGGCTTCCAGGGATTATATACTCTACAAATAGATCCTTCGCTGTGTTCTGAGTGACTCAAAAGCTCTAAAGAGGCTAATAACTGCCGCAGTGCACTTAGTGCACTACTGAGAGAGTTTTATTTTGGGCTAATTCAGGCTTTGAAGGCCCAGACCAATCGACTCGTTCAACCCATATCTTCACTTTTAAAATTTTTGAAAATCGAAAGCAATAAAGTCTATTGTTATAGTTATACATTAGTCTTTTGTATGTTCTCAGATTCAAGAAATTAGTGTAGGTGCTGTGCGGTTTTTTAACCTCCTCTCTGTTTTAGCTGATATCACTAATCAGAGGTTCCTGAGATGATATGCCCTGCCCTGAATTTATTTTTTCGTTAAAATATTCAAAGTATTTAAAAATTTTTTATACTTGATTATATTTAAATCTATACCTGTCATTATACACTTTGAAAGCATAATACATGGCTCAAAAAGATAAAAAATCAATCAAATCAAAGCTAATAGATTATGCGATACCTTTTTTCCTTCTAGGACTAGCACTTGGTGCCAGTTATTTTATTATTAATAATACTGAAATTATGAATCATTCTTTTTTAAGCAGTATTGATAATATTTTTTATACTCAAAACGATCATAAAGACCGTTCTCAATCTTTTGAGATGGGCTTAAAGCGTGATCCATCAGGAAAAATATACTTTCATACCATTAATAATAATTCCATCACTATACCACCCCTTTATTATGATACCGTAAAGCAGGCTATAATTGATTTTTCATACAAAGAAAAGGATAAATACAGCTATAAACACCCTCAAAAATATAGAGAACTATGGGATTATTCAAGCTATTATGGCTATTACACTGCCCTGTATTCATTTATTATAGGCAAACTGGCAGATAGAATAAACAATGAATTTGTTTCATCCCTGTTGAAAATGACCTCAAAATATGGCACTAAAATTGCCGAAAGAGAAAATAAACTCACCCTCGTCAGCAACCAGCTCTATGAATCAAGACTAAATTTTGAAATCAATAAACTTAAATATCAAGAAGCCACAAGAAACTGGAAAAATATCTGGATAAAATTCTTTGAATGCTCTAAAAATATTACACCTGACTATTGCCCGGTCAACTATAGCGAAATATCCAGAGAATTTACAAACCTCAATAACGCTTATATTGATTATAGAAATGCTGCAACTACCTATAAAGAAACAAGCAAAAAACTTATACCCGAAGCACTTAATCTTTATGATTCTCTTCAAAATGAAGAAGGCACTTCATTTATGATGATGCTCGATACCATTAAAGCATGCGAAGATGTACCCCTGAATTTTAAAGAGTTAATAATAAACTTCGGGAACGAAGTCATTAAATTAAAAGATAAAATAAGGCTGGAAAAAATTTCTATTATGGAAACAGAAGCAACTATCGCTATCAATAACCCGAATATTTCTGAAAAGTTTTATTATTTCGATAGCCTGGATATTAGAATAAATGAAAACCGTGTTTCACGCATAGATTGCCTGGCTTCTTGCTTTTATAACGCAAAACCTGACTGCAAAACTATCTGCCATTAACTCAAGCTTTAGTAAATATTTGTAAAACTAATCTCATATTGTTCAATATTATTGTTATTTATCCGATACTTTTAAATTATTAGTGTGTATGAGTTGGAGATTTGGCGATGGGTATATTATTTTCTAAAAACCGTGGTGCAGGTTTAGCCGATTACGTGATCCCTACACTTATAGTAGGCTGTGTAGCGGGTGTTGCCCTGCATACATTAATTTCTAATGGTGCATTAAAAAACTTTATTATCGGCACTGTTAGCGGAAAAGTAGATGAAACAAAAGGCAGGCTCTATATAGGCCAGGGCACTAACGCACCAGGGCTATATAAATATGCTGACGGAAAATATTACCTGACTACTAAAAATGGCAGAACTATTGAAATACCTGAAATTTATTATGACGACATGAAAAAATCTATAGGAGATTATGTTGGCTCTAAAAGTGGCTCTGTAGGAGAAGAAACCTCCGGTGCTTATGGCGGTGAGCTCGCTGATAGCACAGATACAGATTTTTTGACAGGCAAATATGCAGCCATGCTCGAAACTATGGCTGAAAAAGTCGAAAACCCTAACGCTAAAAAGATTTTGAAAAATCTTGCTGCCTATACTAAAGAAATGTCTGATATTCAAACCGGCCTTAAAGATATCAAAAAGACTATATCTGATGCTAAAACAGATTTTGAAAATAAAACTGCAACCTTTAATGCTGCCAGACAGGATTACATTAACTATATCAGTGATCCTAATAGAAATGTTGATGTTATGTTAGAAAAGTTCTATGCTTATAGAGATTCTTACTATGACTATCGTGATAGTACCATCGCCTATAGAAATGCCAGCAAAGACTACGTGGAAACGGCTTCTAATGCTTTTAACGATATGAAAAAAGAAACAGGCATAGGCTTTGAACTGCTATTATTTCTGACTAAATCTTATAATAAAATACCCTCTGAGGCTAAAGAAGTTGCCATACCAGTAGGAGAAGAAATTAAAGAACTTAAAGATAATATTCTTGTCACAAAAGAACGTGTCGATTACTTGAAAACTGTTCTTGACAATAATAACAACACAGTAGTAAATGAAATTAACGAGGCCTTTGACGCCCTGAAAATTCATATGGATGAAGATGTTGAAGAGGTTAATGTTTCCAGTTCAGGCTCTCAAACAAGCTCCTCGACAGGAGACACAGGTTCTTCCAGTAGTTCGACTGGTGTAGAAGTAGCTAATGTCAGCTCTACAACCACATCAACTGGAACAACTTCTACTTCTACCAGTTCAACTACTTCCAGTTCTTCTTCTTCAACCAGTTCGACTACTTCATCAAGTTCCAGCACTTCTCAAACCAGCTCAGTAGAAGAACAACTCACCTCAGAAAAGCTCAATCAGGATAAAGATGACCTCGTTAACCTGATTAATGAAGAATATGCTAAAGATGATGACGATTTAGTACTTGAAGATAATACAACTTTGCCTTCAGATGAAACGACTTCTGAGACCTCTGAAACTACTTCTGAAGGATCCAAAGGCGTCAGCCAGGAAGATGCTGAACAAATTGTCGGCATACTTCAAAACATGGATGTTGATGACGAAAACTCTGTTGAAGATGCTACCGAGCAGATACTGGGTATGATAGATGCTGGCGATGACGATGACGATGATGATGACGATGACGATGATTAAGATAAATCAGGAGGCTAAATATCAGGCAACAATCAGATCTAAAAACCCTGCCGATGCAGGGTTTTTAGCTTGTACCGATTTGCTTTCAGGCTTGAAATAAAACTCCCTCAGTAGTGCATTTAGTGCACTCCGGTAGTTATTAGCCTATTTAGAACTTTTGAGTTGTCCTGAGTACATATTAAATGTTTATTATGGATTACCATGTCGAACTAAAAGCCCTCCTATCGCCGACAATATATTATTGAATACCTGAATTAGCCTGAAATAAAACTCTCACCGGAGCGAACTTAGTTCGCTCCGGTAGTTTTGCTGAATATTAGCCTCTTCTCTTTTCTTTTATACTGCTATAATAAACATTTCGGGTAAAAATTCTTTTAGATACTTTAAAAATCTCTTGCTTATCACTGGTGTCAGTTAAAAGATTTTATTTTGATGTATAAAACCAGTCATAATATCTGTTTTGGATTAGAAAATTTTACAGGAAGTTAAATTAAAGATACTGGCATAGATTATTAAACAGGGTTCAGCGAAGAGGTAGGTCAGGTATAGTTTAACCGAACAGTAATGCATGCTTATTGTAACCCAATTTTTATATCGCCAATCGTTGAGTGATATTAAACATTACTTAATATTTCATAGCGGTAGTAGTTGTCTATCTAAATTGCTATATATAAGAATCCCGGCTGATTGTTAACATTTGTTTTGCTGCCCTCTTACCCAAATTAGTGAACATGCTGTTTAATAATTTAAGAAGAAATAACAGAAAATATGAGAGATAACAATGAAAGAAATGAATACTGCTAAAAAAGATACCACCTCAAAACTTCCCCATAAACAATTTCAAACAGCTGAATATGACTTTGTAAATATAGAAAACCGTCTTAAAGAACTAAAAGAGCTTGAAAAGAAACTTCTTTCAGAGCTAAAACCTTTAAAATAAATTTTTTAAAAATAGCAACTTTTACCCTTGATGTGTTTTATATAACCAGCTGATTATATTTACAAATAAAAAACCTTGTAGTAGTATTTATGAGGTAATAAGCGAGAGGATATCATGTCTTTAATAACTAATCTAATCGCACAGCAAAGAGCCGTCGCTTCCATACATTCTGGAAACGCAGCAGCCTTTGCCGGAAGGGATCAGCTATTATCCTCTGCCAATAATCCTGGTACTGGCCTGCAACTAAAACCACTCCAGCAGGATGAGTTTAGAAGCACAAGCCAGATACATCAAGGTAACTTTAACGCCAAGTTCGCAGGTAAATGGCAGGAGTCCCTGAGAGAAAAACAGAAAAAAGAGTTTGAAACAAAGGGGCTAAGTGGATTTGATACATTTGCTTAATAAATAGCTGATAAGTCAAAAACCCCGAAAGGGGTTTTTTTAGTGAGCAGTTATGAAAAAATTTTTTTTAATCTTAATAAGTATAATCATTATCACAGGCTGTGTGAGCTCCAAAAAACAGCAGGGTAAGGTAGAACTTGAATTCTGGACACTACAGCTGAGCTCATATGATGATTATATTAAAACAATGATATCTGAATATGAAGCAACACACCCTGACGTTAAAATCAAATGGCTTGATGTACCTTTTAAAGAAGGTGAAAAACGAGCTTTAGCAGCAGCTCTTACTAATAATGTGCCTGATGTTGTTAATCTTAACCCGACATTTTCTTCTACGCTGGCTTCTAAAAAAGCCCTTATTGACTTTAACGATTATCTAACAGACGATGAAAAAGGTCGTTATCTTCCAGCGGCACTTGAAGCATGTACTTTGAATGGTTTTATATTCGGCATACCATGGTATATGACATCAAGTGTTACAATTTATAATAAAAAAGATCTGGAAGAAGCCGGGCTTAAAGACCCTCCTGAAAGCTATGAAGACCTCTTTGAGCAGGCAAAGATTATAAAAGAAAAGCTTAATAAATATGCTTTTTTGCCATCACTTACTGAAGGTGACTATTTTCTAAAAATACTGGTAAAAAACAATGTGCCTGTTCTATCTGGCAAGGATAATGCAACTGCTAGCTTTAATAATAAAAAAGCAATAGAGATATTAACCAGGCTGACATCCCTTTATAACAATAAAATTATACCTGATGATTCTATAGTTGCCACTCACCAGCAGGCTGTCGATCAGTTTCAATCCGGGGTGAATACGTTTATAGTTATTGGGCCTAATTTTCTCAAAACAATTAAAGATAATGCACCTTCTCTCTATAAAAATATTGATGTAACATCCCAGATAACAGGCGATTCAGGCAAAGTAGATTTTTCTGTCATGAATTTTGTAGTGCCAGTAAAATCTAGACACCGAAAAGAAGCCGTAGAATTTGTATTGTTCATTACTTCTGCTGAAAAACAGTTACAGTTTTCAAAACTAACTCCTACCCTCCCTTCAAACCTGGAAGCGCTGAATGATGAATTTTTTACTGGCAATGATAGCGAAACACTTGAGACAAAAGCCCGTATAACAAGCGCCAGCCAGCTTAAAAGAGGTGCACAGCCAATGCCTGTACTCAGAAACCAGCAGGAACTGTTATCTATTTTAAATTTTTATGTTCAAAAGGCACTTTTAAACAAGCTGACACCTCAAGAAGCCCTGAATCAGGCAGCTCAACGCTGGAGCAATAATCTAAAAGAATAACTTGAGCAGGGCACAGGCACAGTGCTAAATTGTTAACTTTTGCCTCAATTATGCATATTTAAATATATTCTGATACAATTATTATTGCTTAATAGATTAAAGAATATATTTTATATAATTTTGTTGTAAAATTTTTATGTGTTTTGGTTATTACTTGGTTTAGAGGAAAAATAAAGTGAGTGCTAAGAAAGATTCAAAAAAATCAAATAAGATCAGCAGCAAAAAGCTTGCTATTTATGTTGTTTTAATTCTGGTATTTGGAGCTACAATCCCTTATAATCTTATGAAACAAAAAGATACCCAGCAAAATGCTGACCAGCAACCAGTTCAAAATCAACAACAACCCGCAGAAACTCAATAAGAAAGGCTATTTAAACCATTCTTCTCAGAAAAAAATTTAATAGCATTCTTAAAGCCTGATAGCTTTTATTGCTGTATCATTTATTTTTACTAAATTGAGGATCCGATATGGCTCAAAAAGATGACAAAAAAACAAAAAAAATGAGTACCAAAAAGATGGTCATGTATATAATATTGATCATTGTCTTTGGCGCAACAATACCTTTTAATATGATGAGAAGTGCCCAGCAGCAAGAACAGCAAGAACAGCAGGAGCAACTTGAACAATCAAGTGAACAACAGGAACAAAAACCTCCTGTCAATGAAACTTCTGCTGATAATCAACAAACACCGTCTGCTGAGAGCGATCTCACAGGTATTGATCTTGCCCGCAAACAGATTGAAGATGGCAAGCTTGATGAGGCTATCAAGACACTTGAAGATTATACCCTTGACCATGAAGGGGCAGAAGATATGCCCAGAGCTTATGAGATACTCGGGAAGGCCTATACTCAGAATAAAGAGGCTGATAAAGCCATTGGGGCTTATCGTAATGCAATATCACTTTCTCCTGACAACGTCTTAAACTATGTCGAGGTAGGTAATCTATATTTAGAACAGGGTGAAATTGACTTTGCACAGAGCTATTTCTTCTCTGCTTCTTCTAAAGATCCTAATTTTCCTGATAGTTATCTTGGTATGGGTAAAGTATATTTCCAAAAAGGCGAAATTGAAAATGCTATTAGAAACTTTCAAAAAGCGTTGATGCTTAATCCTAATGATTATGAATCTTATAATGACCTTGGGGAAGTATATGTATCGACAGGTGATCCTGAAAAGGCTGAAGCTTCTTTTAAATCTGCTATAGAAATAAAAAAAGAATATGCTGAACCCTATATTAACCTTGCAGCTCTTTATAATATACAGGGCAAAAAAGCAGAAGCATCAGAGAAGCTTTCACAAGGTTTAAAGCTTGATCCTGAAAATAAAAAAGGGCTAGAATTAAAGAAAAAACTTACACCTGAAAATAACTCTGAAAAACCGGCAGAATGATCAAATAATACACTTTCATGAGAAGAGGGATTTAATGAATCACTTAATAACAGTTAAAAATGTTGAAACAAATAAATATAATCCGTTCAGTGCCACACCGGAAGAGCTTATAGCACAGGCATTAAATGAATATGCTTTAATTAATGAAGATACTATGATAAATAACACAAGAGCTGATGAATATTGCAAATCTTATAGCAAGCGCCGTAATAACTTTAATGAAGCAACTCGCCTGGGTGAAATGCTGCTCAAATCAGGTATTATAGATAAGGGCAGCCTTAAATTAGTTTTAGAAATTCAGACAAAAGAGCAAAAGCCTGTCGGGCAGATATTTGTCGAACAGGGTATATGCACGGAAAATGATATTCAGATGCTTATTAAAAAGCAATCATCAGTCAGGCAAGATTTTGAAGAATTTAACAAAATCAACCATGAAAAAGAAAATCTCTGGCGTAAGATATCCCGTGTGATACGGCCTGCTTATACCAGTTGATGCATTAAAAAAGAGGTTTAAAAGTCATTATACTTTAGGGTACTCTTACTTTTTTCCTGAAGGGGTGCCATGGCAGACACTTGAATCCATAAAGGGTCCGGAGGTCACCTTTTTCCAGCCCAGTGGTGGTCACATCACAGCAAGTTCCCAACCCGCCCGTTGTATCGGGTGTTTTATACTAAACTACATAAAAAATTAAACAATTCTAAAATTCTTCAGGGAGTGTCTAAAAAGGGTAATTTTCATTTAAGGAATTTGGGGTTGCTCCAAACCCTCTAAAAGAAAAAGAAAAAATACAGTAACTTTCACATTGTAGAGAACAAACGGATTTATATATGATTGATTCGAGGAGAAAAAACATGAGATTTAATGTAAGAAAGTTAAAAAACCATATGAGACTTGAAACATTTTATCCTAAGCCTAAAACAACCAGAATTAATAAAGAACACAAGAAGTATCCGTATTTGCTCAATAATGTTGAAATAACAAGGCCTAACCAGGTATGGGCTGCTGATATTACATATATACCAATGCTAACTGGGTTTATGTATAACGTTTCAATAATTGACATCTTTAGTAGAAAGATTTTGGCGCATAAAACGTCTAATTCAATGGATATTAGTTTTTGTATAGATGCTTTAAACGATGCTCTGAGGTTATATCCTTATCCTGAGATTTTTAATACTGATCAGGGTTCTCAATTTACAAGTTTTAAATTCACAAATATACTTTTAGAAAAAGGAATACAGATTTCAATGGATGAAAAAGGCCGTGCTATAGATAATATATACATTGAACGATTCTTTAGAACCCTGAAATATGAGAATATTTTCTTGCATAATTACGAAAATGCTTCTCAACTAAAGTTAGGAATAAATAATTTTATCTACTTTTACAACACTAAAAGGCTTCATAGCTCATTAGAATACAAAACACCAGATGAGATATATTATAACAATCTTAACATAGGAGAAAATGATGATGATAACTTGAAATTAGCTGCATAGGAAAGTTACTTGAAATTTTCCTGTCTAGACAATGTGTGGCAGTTTAATAATATTTTGACTTTGTTTTCAATAAATTACAGGAAACCATTAAAATAACAAAGACTAAAACTACATCGAACACATCATAGAGTGGAAAGAGTAGAATAGTAGATATTTATAGTAGATATTTTAGGGATAAATTTATTTGTAGATACAGAAAAAAGTATAATAGGTAGCAAATATATGTGTAATGAAAAGTCAGAAATTATCAGGTATAATTATATTTAGAGTATTGATAGCAGAGGTAATTATTTTGAAAAATATCAAATATACAATTTATAAAGAAGGGGATTATTACGTTTCAGAATGTTTGAATGTTGAGGTTTCAAGTTTTGGCACTACCATTGATGAAGCAATCGCAAATTTAACTGAAGCACTGGAACTGTACTTTGAAGATAACGACAATGTTGTTTATTTCCCTATTGAGATTGCGATGCTCGGAGAAAAAACTATAAATGCCTAGATTACTTTCATCAAAAGAAATTATTGCTATTTTAATTCTTGAAGGGTTTATATTAAAATCTGTTAAAGGTAGCCATCATAAGTATATAAAAGAGAATAAAACTGTTATAGTACCGCATCCAAAGTCAGAAATACCTTATGGGACTTTTTTATCAATAACAAAACAAGCAGGCCTGACTAAAACTGATTTTGGTTTGTAATTTTTTTGAGTATTTACTACTATCGAACACATAATAGTGCGCTAATTCTTAACGATTGAGTGAATAGAAGTAGCCATCCTTCCGGTTAATTGTCAAAAAGGGAGTGGAAATAGCAGAATACTAGATGTTTTGAGGAATAAATTTAATTATTGATACAGAAGCAAAGTTGTCTGGTACGGGCGTTATGTTGGTGGGATGCTTGATAATTAATTAATTTGTATTGATTAGATACATAATCCAGCAAAACAAGGATTGAAACTTATTGTAGTAAGAATGGCTGAAAACTAAGCCACTTAAGTTATATTAACCATTAATCTAAGAATCATATTAAAAACTGTAAAGCTTTAAAGAAAAAAGATTACTCAAAATATATATTTGTTTTATAAAAGAGTTTAACAAATAATAAATATATTTTGCAGCTATTATTGTAATATAAATTCTTGAAGAGAGGAAAGACCTTTGACAAAGATAAATATAATGCTACCTGCGACTAAACCTCAGACACCGAAAATGCAGGGAGTCATTCAAAATAAAACAACTACTTTTGCAGGCAAGCCTGCAGTAGATGCTTTTGAAAAACGGGTAACTATTACGCATACAGATGGTGTTAATTTTACCGGATTGTTTGACTCAAACCCACTAAAAAAAGCATTCAAAGCCGACCCGCAGTTGCAAAGTATTTATGATAAAATCGTTCAGGGTGATAATAATTTGATCCCTGAAATGGAAGACAAGCTAAGCGCACTCGTCTCAAAAGGCAAATTATCAACAGATGATATTACCCCTATAGCCTTAAGACTGAAAGATGATGTCTTAGAAAGCTGTTACGACAAAACAACTGAAACTAAAGCAGCTACAATTGTTAAACTCAAACATACAAAAAAGGTCGTTGTAGACAGGTTAAATGCCTATTGTAAAATTTCTAACTCATACGGAAAATTCTTCCCCGGCAGATCACGCAAAAAAGGCGAGAAAACGCTGGATCAAACAAGAGATACCCTGAATGCGATAATGAGCTTAAAAGATAAACAACTGCAAAAACAGGGCCGTCAGGAAATTAAAGAAGCTTTAGTTTTTGCTTTAACCCCAAACGTGCATATAGCTGCCAAGATTCACGCCATGGAACATCTGATTAACCTTAATATGGTTGAAAAGAAATCTGATCTTAATGAATTTATTTCAGAAATAAATGGTAGTTCTAACAATAAATATTCCCGTGATGTTGCTATAATTCTGTTGCCGGCTGCGCTGCATCAGTATCTTGCTTCAAATAAAGAAAAACTCAGTAATGATGAAGTTAAAAATGCTGTTGTTGAATCAATTAAAGCTTTACAATATATCTCTAAACAGGAAAAAATTTCAGAAAACCTGAAGAAAAATAGCCGGGAGTCTATAGATAACATACTTGTAGACAAAATAATACCTGAAGACCTTAGAAAACTTATTCTTAAAAAACTCTATGGGCTGTAAACTTAATGCCTCATTATATAAGAACAAGTGATAACCCTTAATATTACAATAAACCCGGTCTGAGAATCCGGGTAATTTTATTGAAATAATAATTTTGCCTGGAAAGAGAGTAATAGAAGTGAGTGTCAAGTTTTTTTTTCTTGTTTCTAGAGACCTTTTGAACCTGCTAGGAACAATTATTGTTTTCCTGGTTTATAATAATTAAAATTAATGCTATTAAACATAAAAAAGTCCCGACAAGATAAGCATATTGAAAACCTGTAATCTGCAAACCAGGCAGATGATGCATTAAAAGGCTGCTGGTATTTTTAATGTGATGATCATGAGGTATTATTACTGAATAAACAGTCTCGAATATACTTATGCCAAGTATCATGCCAAAATTATTCAATGTTCTATATATACCTGAAGCCAGTCCGGCTTTGTCTGAAGTGACTAAATCCATTGCATATCTTGTGTTAGGAGCAAAAAAGAACCCAAGGCCGGTGCCTGTTAAGGCGAGGAAAATTATTACGTGTAAAATTTTTCCTTCATGAAGTGTCATAGTAAACAATGTCCATGAGCAGAGAGTTATTATCATTGCACCAGTACAAAGAAAGCGGCTAGTAAATTTGTCAATTATTCTGATATTAATTAATGAAGAGACCATAAAAAACGCCGGATACACTGTCATCACCAGCCCAGCAGAAACATAATTTAAGGAACACACTATTGTCAGGTAAAAAGGCATTAGAAACAGGTTGCCACCAATCAGTATGAATGACAGAAATGCTGACAAAACAGCGTATGTAAAATGAATATTCTTCAAAAGGCCGAAGTCTATTAGGGGGTAAGGATGTTTTTTTTCTGCTATTAAGAAGGCTGTAAGAAAAAGTATAGATAAACATATAGAAACAATTATTGCTAAAGAAGTCCAGCCTAATTCTTGCCCTTTGTTTAGAGTAAAAACAATGCTCGCCAGGGTCATAAAAATCAAAAATGAACCTGTAAAGTCAAACTTTTTTGCCGGTTGAGTATTCTCAACCTTATTAACAGGTAATTCAGGTATGTATTTTATTGAAAGTAAAACAATAAGAATACCTACAGGAACATTAACATAAAATATCCATTGCCAGCTTAAATATTCAGCAATGATACCCCCTAAAGAAGGCCCCAGTGTCATACCCACAGATGCAGCAAGTGTTAAGAGACCATATGCTTTAGCTTTTAAATTGCCGGTAAAATATGTTGATATCATTGCCTGCGAGCTAACAAGAAGTATGGAGGCTCCAAAACCCTGGATAAACCTGAATATTATCAACTCGATAATACTTGCAGATAATCCACATAAAAGAGAACTTATACTGAATAGTATATAGCCGCTAATAATAGTCTTTTTAAAGCCTATTTTATCTCCCAGGGCTCCCCATATTATAATAGTGCTTGTTAAAGAAAGCATATAAACCAGCGTAATAAGTGATACGTCGCTGGTAGAGACTTTAAACTGTTCTGCAATGTGAGGAAGAGCTATACTAACAATGTAATCATCCAGCTTTGACATAAATATAGCTGAAAGTATACATATCAGAAGCATAATAACAGGAAATTTTCCGGCCATTTAAACACTAAAACCTTTGTAAACTTTTCAGATATCACAGACCAGTGTATAACAAAGATGAAGATTTTTAAAAGATCAGTGCAAGACTTAAAAATTTTTCGATTTTCAAAACCCGTGCCATGACTGGCACCTGACCCCATAAAAAAGGGCTTCGCCCCCTTTCGCCTGCAAAGCGGCTATCCCCCGGGGTATTGAGTGATTTCTTGTGATCTTTCTCAGCAAGTGGTTGACTGCTCGTTCAACCCATATTTTCACTTTTAAAATTTTTGAAAATCGAAAACAGAAAATTGATTGTTATAGTTATGCACTGATCTTTAGTATTGAATTTAATACTAAATTTGGTATAATAATATTGACGGTACAAGTCCCTTGTTTTTGGCTTGTACTTTCATCATTTTAGGGGTTTTTTGTATTGAAAAGTCTCGAAATCCTTATTAAGCTGTAAGTATGTTATGTTATATTGTAGTTTCTACACTATATCACTGACTTGTAGGAATTCTTAAACTAGTTTAAAATTAATATATAAACAAAGATAAATCTATCAATAAATTGCATTATTTTATTTTTTTAGATATAAAAGGATAATTAACAATTGGCTTAAAGAATGGAAAAAAGATCCTATTTTTTACAATCAGTAAGAACAAGAAAAGCATTCCATAGAATTCTTGAGGATGCTTTTAATGCTACTTCTAAAAATGATGAAGAAAAAAGTTATGAAAACCATTTACCTAAAGCATACATTGTTGAATACCACGATGAAAATGTAATCAACGGCCAGAAATCATTTTATGACTTACTGAAAAATAAGTTTAATTTTAGTGGATATAACCTTCATAAAACTGAAGACGTTGATTTACTTTATTTAGTAACTCCTACTTGCGAATTTTTAATTGATACTTATGATAATAAATATAATCGCTTTATAACTTTTCATACACTCAGTTATTATCGTGATGTTAATAGATTTATTCATCTTGATTTAACAAAGTATGACAGAAGATTTGATTTAGTATATTTCACTAATAGTTTCTTTGAAAATGTTGCAGACAATCAACCAAATGAAATTGCTGGCTGGGAAACAAAATTTAAATCAGATATCTTTCATTCATTCGATAATCAAATAAACCCCAAGGGCAATTTTAAATATTTGCACTACAAAAATGCTTGGAATGTTTATAAAGAGCTTTATAAAAACGATAACAAGCCAAACGATTTAATGAAGATGCCCATACATTCTCTTTTATTCAAAAATGAAGGTTTGGTGGATATAGTATATACAAAAGTAAGGTCTGATGGTCATATAACAGCTTATGCAGGTTCTGACTTTAATGAATATTTAAGAGTAATTGAATATTTTAAACAAGAATATGCCAAAAGAATATTAAAAATTGAAGAAAATTCTATGTCATTCTCAAGAGTATCTAATCTTGAGGGAAGTGGCTATAAAGTTCAAGGTGAACCTACTATAGTAGAATTTGAAGATAAAATCATAAACCTGGAAGATCATTTAAGTAAGGTTTTTTCTGCTTCGCCACCATATAGACTAGCAGGTATACCTAAAAAGATTAAAGATAATTATTACTCTGTTACAGCTTTAGATTTGCATGTTTCAAATTATATAAATTTTGAAATTACTGATAAATTTACTAGAATATATTTACCGAAAGGAAGTTGTGGAAATACAGTTGAAAGATATGTTAAATTAACCCAACACTTGATAGACCCTAACTTAAAATTTGTAGCCTAAAAATGGATCCTGAATTACTTCAATTAAACTTATTATTAGGTTTATGTTGGCCCAAAAACATATGTTTTAATAATGTTTTGTTTAAAGACTTAGGTTATAGAATAGAAGCTATTGAACCACATTACAAACTCAGTGGTAGCTTTACAGATGAAGAAAAATTAGAGGTTTGGGGTGATATCACTGAGCCACCAAGTGAAGAAAGAACTATAACGCCCGATTTAATACTAGTTTCAGAAGAGTTATCTTCTGTTCTCATTGTAGAATGTGCAAGTGGTCAATTTTGCGATCGAAAAATCAAACAAATGAAGAGATATAAACTTTTTGATCAACCAGATCTCATTCATCAAATGTCCCTACCTTCCTTGGGTAAAAACAAAAATTATAAACTAAATACTATATTGTTAGTCGAGAAAGACTATTTGGTCGATTACATTAATAATTTTAAGAAACATTCTTTTCTTGAAGATATTGTTATACTTGAAGTTGATTTCCGAGAAAATTATTTAAAACTTGCATATGGAAGAATTCTAGATATAAAGTTGCATAATTTACTTCTTGATGAAGGCATACGTTTCGATTCTGCAATTCCTGTCAATCTTTATCCTATTAAGCTTGATAATGAGAAAGAAACTTATATTGAAAGAATCGGTTTAGCTATTTTAAAATTTCAAAATATTGAAAAATACAATAATATTTTTACAAGAGATTTTATAAAAGAAATATATCCACAAACAATTGAATATTTTGACTCGCATTATATAAATGCTATCTCAGGAAAAATATGTAAAACACTGAATTTTATGATTGAAAACGATTTTAAAAACAAAATAAAACCCGTTAACCCAGAGAGAGGCAGAAACACTCATAGAAATTTACATTCACCAGACAACAAATGGCGAATTATTGAAAAACCATTACAAGAAAATCGAAAATCTTCAACACAGAAAAACAAAAAAACTGTTACCCAAATTGTAGATTTACTAGCTCAATATGTATCCCAAAAAGATCAAAAAGAGGATCAACAAACAAAATTTGATCTTGATTCTTTAGGTTACAAAGATTAAATTACAGGGTTCTTTAAAGTGCGCCAGTCTGTCTAGACATTTTTTTTCATAGACCTAACTTGCTGAACCCAATTAAAAACAATTATAATACATATTGTAAAGTAGGTATACAATATGCTACAATAATAATGCATAGACAATTTACAAGATCTCAACCCTCACAAAGCATAACCACAGGAGCATCCTGTGCCCCAATATTACCTCATACCCTTCTGTGAATTTTTTCACTGGCTGCGGTACCGCCTGCTGCTTCTGATCGCCTACAATCCGCTGGCCAGAAAGT
>Ga0334898_1000133_pt1 | contig 142182 bp, 114 predicted proteins | sample GraSluR3_MG_10_FD_207228 | JGI IMG/M metagenome (GOLD analysis project Ga0334898, IMG submission 207228) | Sludge microbial communities from methane-producing bioreactor in Wageningen University, Netherlands - Granular Sludge_3_08-R3 | ecosystem: Engineered > Bioreactor > Anaerobic >... | reverse complement strand
ATTACGTGCAACACCTTTCTTCTTATCAATGCTTGAATTAATTTCATATAATCTTTTTCCTTTACTATTAATGGTTTTAATCGGTGGATACTTTTTATGGTTAGTCGCCATTTATTTTATTTTTTTTTGGTCTTATGTCTAAAAATCTCTCAAATGTCCAACTATATATTATATAATCGGTCATATTTTCAAACTACAAGCAAGGATGCACACACAACTTGATTATTCAAGAGTTTTTAAAAATAAGTTTACGAAAAATTCGGAGTATTGATGCATTCTATTTCATCATTTTTTAAAAAAAATAAAAAAAATCTTGACTTTATAATATTAATAGTTAAGTATGTTATTATAAAACTCTAATCCTAAAGTAAAAAGGAGTAAGGCATGGAAAAACGAAGAACCATTATTATGGGTGCTGCTGGAAGAGATTTCCACAATTTTAACACCTTTTTTCGTGGTAATGAAATGTATGATGTAGTAGCTTTTACAGCTACACAAATCCCTGACATCGACGGAAGAAAATATCCTGCAGAATTAGCGGGAGATCTTTACCCACAAGGTATTCCGATATATGCCGAGGAAGAGTTAGTTTCGTTAATTAAATCATTGCAAGCTGATTTAGTTGTTTTTGCTTACAGCGATGTACCACACAAAAGAGTGATGCATAACGCTTCAATTGTTAATGCTGCCGGAGCAGATTTTATGATTATGGGAAAAACTCATACTCAGGTAAAAACAAATAAACCACTTGTCACTGTATGTGCCATAAGAACAGGATGCGGTAAAAGTCAAACAACAAGAATAGTCGTTAAAGCCTTAAAAGCAAAAGGCTTAAAAGTGGCTTCAATCCGACACCCAATGCCTTATGGTGATTTAGTTGCTCAAAAAGTTCAAAGATTTGAAACCATTCAAGATCTACACGATCACAAATGCACTATCGAAGAAATGGAAGAGTATGAACCTCATATTGCTATGGGTAGCATTATTTATGCAGGTGTTGATTATGAAGCAATTGTTCGCCAAGCCGAAAAAGAGGCTGATGTAATCATCTGGGATGGAGGCAATAACGATTTGCCATTCTATACTTCTGACAAAGAGCTTAAAATTGTTGTTCTTGACCCACATAGACCGGGTCATGAAGTTTCATATCACCCGGGGGAAACAAATGTATATGATGCAGATGTATTTGTTATTAACAAAATAGACACTGCTGATTTAATAGATATTGAAGAAGTAAGAGAAAATATCCAAAAACTCAATCCTAAAGCTACTGTAATTGATGGAGCTTCTCCTGTCTTTGTTGACGATATAAGCTTAATCGCAGGCAAAAAAGTTCTTGTCGTTGAAGATGGACCTACTTTAACTCACGGAGAAATGCGTTACGGAGCAGGTATCATTGCAGCTCAAAAATTCGGCTGTGCTGAATTAATTGACCCTCGTCCTTGGGCTGTCGGCACAATTAAAGAAACTTTTGAAAAATACCCTGATATTGGTGTTCTACTCCCTGCAATGGGTTACGGAGAACAACAAATAAAAGACCTTGAACTCACTATCAACCAGGTTGAATGTGATAGTGTAATAATCGCAACACCTATTGACTTAACTCGAATAATCAAGATTCATAAACCACATTGTAAGGTTTCTTATGAACTTCAAGAAATAGGTGTACCAACTATTAAATCTGTTATTGACAAATTTCTAAACTAAAATAATTTAACATCATTAATCAGGAGATATGTTTTTCATTAATCAATCTCCTGATTTTTATTTTACAAAAAAACAATAAAAATATATGGAGGACATCGTAATGAACAAAAAAGCTGTTCTTGCTCTCGGTGGAAATGCTATCATTCAACCCGGTCAAAAAGGCACTATTGCCGAACAATTCAAAAACACAAGAGAAAGTTTAGGCGGGATTGTAGAGTTAATTTCTCAAGGATATCAACTTGCTATCACTCACGGAAACGGACCACAGGTGGGCAATATGCTCATCCAACAAAACGCCGGTATTGATAAAGGTATTGCACCTCTACCTCTCGGTGTTTTAAATGCAGCTACCGAAGGAACTATGGGTTATATGATTGAACAAAGTCTTCAAAATTGTTTACATCAACACAAGATCAATCAAGAAGTTGTAACCATTGCATCTCAAGTGGTTGTCGACAAAAATGACCCAAGTGTTAAAAACCCTTCTAAGCCTGTTGGACCTTTTTATACAAAAGAACAAGCTGAAATGTTAGAAAAAGAGTTTGGTTGGACTATAGTAGAAGATGCCGGCAGAGGCTACAGACAAGTTGTACCTTCTCCAATTCCTCTTGATATTGTTCCCTTTAAAACCATAAAACAACTTGTTGATAATAACAATATTGTCATAGCTTGTGGTGGAGGCGGAATACCAATCTATATCCAAGAAGACGGTACTTATGAAGGCGTTGATGCTGTTATTGATAAAGACTTTGCTTCTGCACTTCTCGCTGTTAAAATAGAAGCTGATTTATTAGTCATTTTAACCGGAGTTGATAAAGTAGCAATTAATTTTGGAAAGCCTAACCAACAAAATATTGACAAAATGAATATCCAAGAAGCTCAAACATACCTTGATGAAGGTCAATTCCCCAAAGGAAGTATGGGTCCAAAAATCGCGGCTGCTATCAGCTTTATCAAATTAGGAGGCAGAAGAGTGCTAATCACCTCCATCGAAAAGATTGTTGATGCATTCGCCGGAAAAACCGGAACAATCATAGAATAAATTATTGACATTTTAAGAGGTAGCGAACATATTTGCTACCTCTCTTTTTATACTTTAAAACAGATAAAGGCTATTGAATAATTAGCCTGTCCCAAAATTAATGTTATGCGAACACCCTTGCTTGCACTCAAAATTTTAAGTAATAGGTATTTAATATTTTATAAAACTACAAGCAGGAAGCTTGTAGAACATTTCTGCATTTTGGGACAGGCTCTAATGTTGTTGTGCGAGCATCCTTGCTTGCACAATATACTTTTTAACTGTAATAATATCAGTAAATAAACTCCCTACAAGCCGGTAGCTCGTAGAACAATATTTGATATTATTCAATAGCCTCAGATATTTTACAACCTTTCATATAATAACTTAACCATTTATCATAAAAAAGTGCACCGAAGTGCACTTTTAACGGGAGCCTTTGTCAATCAATAAATTAACAAAGGGAGGAGTCAGTAATATTTACTGTTTATTTATGGCATTTTTCAGTAAATCGGCTATAAAGTTTACTGTTTCATTTATTGCTCTACAAGTCAATGTTGCTCCTGAAACAACATCCGGATATTGGTTACCATTATAATTACGAAATTGATTTAAAAAATCAGATCGCTTAATCCTACGAATATACGAAGATGTATCTTGACTATTAATAACAAAAACTTTTTCAATTTCAAGCTTTCTATTTAAAATTATTCCAAGATTTGTAATACCTCTATAACCTTTCACTAAGATATAATCATTGCTTTGTACAAAGTAAAATTCTTTTTTCAAATCATTATCAGTAAAAATTGCAATATTTAAAGAATCTGAATCATAAAGAGATACATTCTCAGTCTTTAATTCTTTTTTTACAAGTTTCAAAAAATCTTCTTTGTTTGACGGAGGTTCTACCTGCCCGTATAAATACGAGACAGGTAGAATTACGGTTAGAAGTAACAAATAAAATATTTTCATTTCACCATTACCATTGATTTCATAATGGTTTCATTTTCGGTTTGGATTTTATAAAAATAAACACCTGCAGAAGATGCTTTTCCTTTAAGATCAAAGCCATCCCAAACAATAGTATGATCACCAGAATTTTTATGTCCTGAATACAAACTTTTTACAAGCTGACCTTTAACATTATAAATATCAATATCAACCTGAGAAGCTTTATTAATTATATATTTAATCGTAGTTGAGGGATTAAAAGGGTTAGGATAATTATTTGCAACAATCGAAGCTACAGACAAAACCTCATCATTATTGGCAGTTTCGCCAAATGTCAAGGTTAGCGAAGGTCGATAATCAACATTTGAATGTTCCTTTGAATAAAACTTTGACCATTTTTGATTTGGGTTAGCCATAATTAAAAAACCATTATTTACTACATTACCCGTTATGAAATGACTTATAAAATCAGTCATTTCAACATCAAAATGTACTACAGCATTCCCACCTGTACCGGAAAAGACATAAGGCATATCATTTTCACTATCATAAGAAACACTTTGATTAAAAGCCCAAGTATTTTCATCCCAAGCCTCATTTATCACATAAAAAGTAGTTGCGGTAGTTCCTCCTGACGGACAACTTAAGAAACGAGTTAGGTTTAATACAGCTGATTCTAACTCTCTATTTTCATATTGAGACAAATCAAATTTTATCATAATCCTTTGGAATTGACCGGTAGCTGAGTAATTTGCAGTCCATAACTCTGTGTTAACTTGTGTAGTCCCTTGATTAACAGCATCTGTGTACATATCATCTGACGGATATATTGTTACAGTTTCTCCATAAACTAAACTAAACAAACTAATTAGTATGAATAAATAAATTATCTTTTTCATTTTTTATCTCCTTTAAAATGTTGTTTGCAATCTTACTATAAGTGCATTAGGTGATTTCTCACTATTATCTGACTCAACTTTATTTTTTTGATAAGCACATCTCACCATAGTATTTGCAGATAACTTAAAATTAATTCCTGACTCGACCATTGAAATCTCATCCTTTATTGGCGAATCATAATTTTTATCCCAAAATTCATACTTAACATAAGGTTGTATTGAAGCTAATCTATCAAAATCAGTCTTAAAATCATAACCAAGCTGAGCATACCAAGCATTCATTTCTTGTTTATATGTAGTAAAACCTTTTCCCTTAAACATTTCGCCGGTAAGCCATAAATTATGATTTCTATATTCAATACCGGCAATGATACGATTTGTTTCTTTTTTAAATTCTAAATATGAATTATCAGCGTCATAATATACATCTTCACCAAAATTATAAACTCCGGTTAAGGCTAATCCTTGCAAAGGAGTTTCAAATATCAATCCAAAATTGTATCTTGCATCACCATTAAAAGTTGAACTCTTGCCATTTAAAACGGCAAACTCAGCCTCAACACCCATATTATCGCCTATTTCAGTATATTTATTCATCACAAAACCTAAGGGATGACACTCACCAAATGTTTTCACAAAGTCTGATTTCTCTAACGATAATCTTGCTGAACATTCAGTCTTTCCCGCAAAACCAAACAAAATATGACCCTGTTGGATACCAAGCTTAAAGTCATCTGTAACTAAATATAATAAGCCTGCATCCATAACCTGAACCTGCATTCCGGAACCGGAACAAGTAGATAAACCAAGCTCAAAAGCATATTCAATATGCTCATCATAAAGTCCTTCCAAGCCAAAAACAGCTTTTCGAATCTGAAATCTGTTATCGGTATTATACATCCCTTCATTATTATTATCACTACTATAAAATTTAGCATCTAACATAATCGCAGAATGTATCTCCGGCAAATTGGAGTCCGCAAAAACAAGTCTAATAAGTGCAACCAATATAAATAAGATATATATTTTTTTCATTTCAATTCCTTTCTTAAAACTAAGAATCACTCTCAGTTTTCTTCTCTTCTAAATATTTTCTAAAATTCTCATAACAATCTTTATATTCGCCTCCTTTACTTAAACTACAACTACTACAAGAACCACAACAACTTTCCTTGCCATTAGATATTCTTACAAAGCTCCTAACTACAAACAACAAAGCAAGCAATACAATCACAGAAACAATTATTAAATCTAACATCATAACACCTTTACCCTATACCAATACCAAGTAATAATCCGGATTGATAAACTATTGTTGTTATTAACCAAGCTAAAATTGTCAATCCACCAAGCTGAGTTAAAGCCCAACCCCATGAATTAGTTTCACGTTTAGTTATAGCTATGGTCGCTACACAAGGTGCACTAATCAAACAAAACAACATAATACTAAAAGCAATCAATGGATTATAATTTTTACGAAGTTGTTCTCGCAAAGCATCTGATTCCTCATCTGCTTCTCCTACTGAATATACAATACCCATCTGAGCAACAAATACTTCTTTAGCGGCAAAAGCTCCGATTAATGCTGTACCAATCTTCCAATCAAAACCCATTGGCTTTAACACAGGTTGTAAAAAATGACCAATACGACCGGCAAAAGTATATGCTAATGTTTCAGATTGTTGCATATTCTCAATCTCAACAAGTTCTTGTTGATAAGCTTCATTGTCAGGATTTTCAGCAGTTATAAAGTCTTGATAAGCTTGTTCTGTCAGTAAATCATAATCTTGGTTAAAACTTTCAATCTGTGGAAATGTTGTTAAAAACCATAAAACAATCGAAATTCCAAGTATAATTGTTCCTGCTTTTTTTAAATACTGACCACCACGATCCCAAGTATGTATGAAAACACTTTTAAAAGTAGGTATTCTATAAGGAGGCAATTCCATTACAAAAGGAGTAGTCTCTCCCTTAAATACTGTCGAACGTAATATTTTAGCTAAAATTATCGCCAAAACTATTCCTATTATATATATTATCCATAAAATAGGTGCATTCAAATGAGCAGGGAAAAACGCCGGAATTATTAAGGCATATATCGGCAGTCGAGCACTACAACTAACTAAGGGTGTCACTAATATGGTCGCTAACCTATCTCTCCTTGTCTCAAGTGTACGAGTTGCCATAATAGCAGGAACTGTACAACCAAAACCAATTACCATAGGAATAAAACTTTTACCATGCAATCCGATTTTATTCATCAACTTATCCATAATAAATGAAACTCTTGCCATATATCCTGTATCTTCCATAAATGCTAACACTAAAAACAACAATAATATATTTGGCAAAAATACTATTACCCCACCAACTCCACCAATTACTCCATCAACTATCAAAGATTCTAATAAACTACCTGAAGAATTAAAAACTACCTCTGAAATAAATCCACCAAGCCACCCAAAAGCTGATTCTATCAAGCCCATCAATGGATCACCTAAAGTAAAAGTAAGTTGAAACACTAAATACATTAAGCCCAAAAATATCGGTATTCCAAGTAATTTATGTGTTAAAACCATATCTACTTTATCTGAAAAATTAATTCTTGATTCTATCGATGAACGAACAGACTTTCGACAAATCCCTGATATCAAACCATACCGTTGCTCTGCTATATATGTCTCAGCATCTTCACCTTCTTTTTGATAAAAATCCTCTAAAACTTCTTTAACATAATTTAAAGACTCTTGTGATTTAATCTCTTTTGATATTTCAATATCTCCTTCTAAAAGCTTTATTGCAATCCAACGAGCATTTGGTATATCCTTTTCAAGCTTATTTACAATCTTTGTAATATAACTTTCAATATTGTTATCCATCTTTAAATTAGCTTTATAACCTTCTGTCTTTGTCTCTGAAGTCAACAATTGCAACAAATTATTATGCCCTAATTTTTTATTTGCAGACATTGAAATTACCGGAGCATTTATCAATTTTGAAAACAATTCAATATTAATTTCTGTACCCCTATGTTGAACCATATCCCACATATTCAAAACTACTATCAAGGGAACCTTTAATTCTTTTAATTGCATAGTAAGATAAAGATTTCTTTCTAAATTAGAAGCATCAACAATATTTACTATATAATCCGGTTTTTCTTCAATAATAACTTGTCTTGCTATCCTCTCTTCTATTGAATATGCTGTCAAACTATATGTACCGGGTAAATCTACAATATCTATCTGATAATCTTGATATATAGTTTTACCTTCTTTACGTTCTACTGTAACTCCGGGATAATTACCTACATGCTGCCTTGAACCTGTTAAATTATTAAAAACAGTAGTTTTCCCGGAATTAGGGTTCCCGGCCAATGCTATCTTTATCTTTTTCATTTATTCTCCTTTGCTAACTTAAATTTATTTAGGCAAGCCTAAATTAATGAGCAAAAAAAATTATTGTACAAATAACTTTAATGCTATTCCGCGACCTAATGCAATTTTATTATCTTTTATCTTAATCATAAAAGGACCACTGTTGTTATTTTGAATAACCTCAATCTCTATCCCGGGAATTAAACCCAACGAATTCATCCTAGCCTTTAACTCCCAACCTGCCTGTATAGAAGACAAAACTACCTTTTGCCCTGTTTTTACAAATGCTAATGGCATTATTTTCTCCTACTCTAACGGCATTACGAAGATTAAATCAGCATCTTCTTTTCTTATAGATAAATGATAACCTTTAATTCTAACATCAATTGGGTCTCCTAAGGGTGCTATTCTCTCAATTTCAACGATAGAATCTTTGATAAAACCCATATCAATAAGCCTTTTTTTCAGTTCAGTACGAGCCTGAATCTTGACTATTTTAGCCTTCTTCCCGATCTCTAAAGAACGTAAACTAATATTTTCATTAACGCTCATAACATTCTCCTTTATTCTTGTTTTTAAATTTTCAACAACTTCTTCTGTACACTTAAGACAAGTTTGATAATCATTATCTTCGTGACACTGATAACTAAAACCATTTATCCACTTTGAACCACCTCGTGGGCATAACTCTACAAATTCTATAAATTGGATAAATTTTTCTAAAATATTCTTAGAGATAGAATGTTCCATCTTACAAGCAGCATCATCTGCTTCTGCTTCGTCAACAGATAAAACCTTAGTTAAAAATTCTTTTAATACTTCGTGTCTTCTCACTATTTCTCTTGCAAAATTTTTTCCCGAATCAGTAAAGGTAATTAAGTCATAAGGAGCATAATTAATTAAGCCTTTTTCAGATAACAATCTTAACGCACCTGTAACTGAAGCGGCAGTCACCTTCATCTTATTTACGATATCTTTTGCTCTTGCTGCTTGTTTTTCTTTAATTATATGATACAGAACTTCTAAGTAATCTTCAAGACTAGAACTCAATTCTAAAGTATCCATAACAACTCCTTAATAATTTAGTGAAGCCTAAAATTTCATACATAGACAAATAAGTCAAGTATTTTTTAAAAATATTTTATCTTTACAACTTAAAGATATGTAATATCTGCAATGTAAGGCTATTGAATAATATCAGATATTGTTCTACAATCTTCAGGTTTGCAATAACTCTTTTGATTAATATTCTCATTATTAAGGTATTTTTAATGCAAACAAGGATACCCGTTCAACAACAATATCCTACAGGTTTTAACAAAAAAAAGACAAGATTTAGAAAATATTTTTAAAAAACATTGACAAGCATTGCAAAAACTTTATAATTAAATAAAAAAATAATAGGGAGTATATATGAAAACAGATGAAAATATTTTTTATGACTTATTTGATGAGATTCCTACAGCAATATTTATTGTTGATGATGACGTTAAAGTTATACATCTTAATAAAGAAGCAAAAAAGCTAATTGATAAAAATACAATAATGTACAATAAAAGAGGTGGTGATATTTTAAAATGTGTACATTCAAAAGAAACACCTCTTGGTTGTGGTCACAGCAGTTCGTGTAAAGATTGTGTGATAAGAAATTCTATCAATCAAGCTGTTGAAGGCAAAAAGACACATAGAAAACAAACTATCTTAAAGCTTGAAATCAATGGAGAAGTAGAGATATTTCACGCATTAATTACTGCAACTCCTTTCAAATCAAATGAGCAACAACTTTATATGTTAATAATAGAAAATATAAGCGAGTTGATTAGATTAAAAGATATTATTCCGATATGTGCTAATTGCAAAAAAATCCGCAATGACGAAAACTACTGGATAGCTGTTGAGCAATACTTTCATCATCATACGGATGTTGATTTTTCACATTCAATTTGCCCGGAATGTATGGACTTACTTTATCCTGAATTAAAAGAAATAAGAGCTAAGAAAAAACAAAGATTAGAACAAGAAAAAAAAGACTAAAAATTATTCTCCAATAATCTTTATTAAAACTCTTTTATTTCTTTTGCCGTCAAATTCGCCATAGAAGATTTGTTCCCAAGGTCCAAGATCGAGTTCACCTTTAGTAATAGCAATGACGACTTCTCTACCCATAACAGTTCTTTTAAGATGAGCATCTGCGTTATCTTCAAAACCATTATGTGCGTATTGATTATAAGGTTTTTCCGGAGCAAGTTTTTCTAACCATTTTTCAAAATCAGAATGCAAACCTGATTCATCATCATTAATAAACACACTTGAGGTAATATGCATTGCATTACACAAAAGAAGCCCTTCTTTAATGTTAGATTCTTTCAGAACAGAAATTATTTGAGGAGTGATATTGATGAAACTACGTCTTAAATTTGTATTAAACCACAATTCTTTACGATAGGAAATCAAAATCTTTCCCTTTCTTTAATATCCGGGACATCTTCATCAATAGGTTTTTCAGCTGTGATAGAATACCAATCAATCTTTTCTATATCGGTTTGATTTACATCACCTAATTTACAAATTTTAATATTTTGATAGTTAAGTTCTTTTAGTCCTTCGAGTAATAAAGAAATAGCAAAGGGGTAGTAGATTTCATAAAACTGTCTTTTGGAAACAATTTTATTTTCAATTTCTTCAAAGATCAAGTAATTAAATAAAATCGAATTATCTTTTTGATAGTCCCATACTTGTATATAATTTACTCTACCTCTGTCGCGAACAAGCGGATTAAATAGATAAAAACGTTGTTTTCTTTGTAAAACGCTATCCCAATTTTTAGAATCAATATAAATCATTCCACCGGGTCTTAAAACAGAATCCATTGAGGCTAATACATCTATTAATTCTTCATTTTTAATATGGCCGATTGAATTTCCTGTACACATTACGCAGTCGAATTCTCTTTTAATTTTTTCTTTAATACTTCGAAAATCGCATACTTGTAAATTGGAAATCAAATTTTTACCGGCAAAATTTAGCTTTGCTTTTTTAATCATATTGACATTTATATCTGAACCGGTAGTATTGAAACCCATTTTAGCGAGAGGTATAAGCATTTGTCCGGTTCCAACAGCACAATCGTAAAAGTCTTTATATTTCTTTTTAGCAAATATTTCTTTATAAAAATTCATACATTCGACGTAAAAATTTTCAGAAAAAAACAAATCATAGGCATCGGGAACATCATAAAATTTCATTTTCTACCTCAAAAAAGACCGGGAAATTAATCCCGGTCAAGATAATTATTATAAATCCATACCTTTTTTAATAGCTTTAATATTCATAGCCAATAATTCAGGATTTTTATTCTTCATATAGTTTTTTAGATATGATTCGATTGTTTCATATTTAATGATACCGGTTTTTTTGATAATGATACCGATAGTAATCATATTTAAAACCATCGCTGAGCCAATTTCAATAGCATAAGTATTGAGAGGGGCTACAACATATTCAATATTATCTCTTTTTTGTACGTTAGGGCACATATCAGAATTTACAATAACAAGTCCACCCTCTACCACATCGGGACCAAATTTATCAAGAGAGGGTTGATTAAGTACAACTAATAAATTTGGAAAGCTTACTAAGGGAGAAGCGATAGGAGTGTCAGACACAACTGTAGAGACATTTGCAGTACCACCGCGCATTTCAGGACCATAAGATGGTAACCAAGAAACATTTTTCCCTTCAATCATTGCAGCTTGAGCGATAAATTTACCGATAGTTAATGCACCTTGACCGCCAAAACCGGAGAATATCATTTCCATTTTCATTGTGCAACTCCTTCATTTCCTTTATCTCTAAAGTTATTAATAGGGAATACAGGAATCATATTTTCTTTAGCCCAAACAAGAGCTTTAACAGGATCTACTCCCCAATTAGTAGGACAGGTAGAAACAAATTCTATAAAAGTAAATCCTCGTCCTTCTTTATTGTAAGTAAGCGCTTTAAGAACTGCTTTTTTAGCCTTAATAATATCAGCAGGTGACAACAAGGAAACTCTTTCAATATAATAAGGAGCATCAAGTGTATTTAATAATTCACAAACTCTGATAGGGCTGCCAATATCATCAACATCTCTTCCGTACGGTGAGGTTGTTGTTTTCATATTTTTAAGTGTAGTTGGAGCCATTTGACCGCCTGTCATTCCGTAAATAGCATTATTTACGAAAAAGACAGAAATATGTTCGCCGCGGTTAGCAGCGTGAACAATTTCAGCAGTACCTATTGCGGCTAAATCACCATCACCTTGGTAAGTGAAAACATTCATATCCGGTCTTGCTCTTTTCATACCGGTTGCCACAGCAGGAGCTCTACCATGAGCAGCTTGAGCCATATCAAAATCAAAAAACTTGTAAGCAAAAACAGAACATCCTACAGGAGCGACGCCTGTCATTTGATTTTTTAAGCCGAGTTCATCTACAGCTTCTGCTATTAATCGGTGAGCGACACCATGCAGACATCCCGGACAATAAGTAAACTGTAAATCTGTTAAAGATTCTGGTCTTTTTGCTATTGTTTGCATGAAATCCTCCTATAAATTCTTCATAATATCTGCTGCTACTTCTTCAGGAGTAAACACGAGACCACCGACTTTACCCATAAAATGAACAGGAACTTTGCCATTAACAGCTAATCTAACATCTTCTACCATTTGACCTAAATTAAGTTCAAATACATTTATACATTTAACTTTTTTATTTAAAGCTTTACTTATAGCATCGTAAGGATAAGGCCATACAGTGATTGGTCTGATTAAGCCGATATTTTTACCTTGAGCATTAAGATCATCAATTGCTGATTTCACAATACGAGCAGCCGTTCCGAAAGCAACGCATACTACTTCATTATCTTCATTGATATTATATTCTTCATATTTAATTTCATTAGCTTCAATAGTTTTATACTTTTTATCTAATTCTAACACGTGCTTTTCTAATACGTTAGGATCTATTTCAAGTGAGTTTATTTCATTATGATGATGACCCGGACCGTCTTCATTTTGATGAATACACCAATCAAAATGTTGTTTGCTGAGTTCAACCATTTCTTCTTCAGTTTTGTAAGGCTTAAACTCAACCGGTTCCATCATTTGACCTAATAATCCATCAGCTAATATCATCACAGGGTTACGGTATTTATCTGCTAAATCAAAAGCATCTGAAGCCATATCTGCAAACTCTTGAACTGAGCTTGGAGCGAGCACTATACAATGATAATCACCATGACCACCACCTTTAGTTGCCTGAAAATAATCACCTTGAGCAGGTTGAATATCACCAAGTCCGGGTCCACCTCTTTGAACGTTCACTATAACTGCAGGCAAATTAGCACCTGCTATATAAGAAATAGCTTCCATTTTAAGAGAAACACCGGGAGATGAAGAAGAAGTCATTACTCTTTTTCCACAACCGGCAGCACCATAAACCATATTAGCTGCAGCAACTTCTGACTCTGCTTGTAAAAAAGTACCTTTTACTTTTGGCATCATTTTTGCCATGTACTCTATTAATTCACTTTGAGGAGTAATAGGGTATGCAAAATACAATCTGCAACCGGCTCTGATAGCAGCTTCTGCTACGGCTTCATTGCCTTTCATTAATATCTTTTCTCCCATTTTTCCTCCTTACTTCTCGATAGTAATTGCCACGTCAGGGCAAGTCTGATAACACATCTTGCAAGCTATACATGATGCTTGATCTTCAACTTCGGCATAGTGATAACCTTTTGCATTAATCTTTGCCGAAAACTTAATAATCTTTTTTGGACATGCTGCGATACAAAGACCACAACCTTTACAGTAATTAGGATTTACCGTCATTTTTGCCATATCAAGAACTCCTTTAAACTGGATTTCATTATTTGATTTAAACTTTAAAATACTTATTATTTTTGTCAACCGCTTTTTTATTTATTTAATAAATCAGACCATTTTTTTATTAAAAACTACCATTATTAGGTTAAACTGATTAAAAAAATATAAAATTTAAGAGGTGCCGGCTAATTTTTTTTACTTAACGAAACATATTCACATAAGATCCTAAAACTTCTTTAGTAAACGAATAACTCTGACTTACAGCATTATTATTGGAATAATTGTTAGTTGATTTATTAAGGCTATCAAAAGAATTTGCAATAAAATTATTATTGTATTCATTACTATTCCACTTACCTTGTGAATTATAAGTCTGATAATTATTTGTTGAAGCATTAGAAGAAGCATTATTTTGATAATTCTGATTTTGATAAGCATTAGCATAAGAATTTCGGTTTTGAGTCTGTAAAGTTGCTTGGACCTGCTGAATATTGGTATTTGTAGCAGAAAGACCTCTTATACTAAAAGACATCATATCCTCCTTTCATTATAATAAGCTAACCTAAATTACAATTTAATATATTTCTTAAATTATGCAAAATAAATTTTTAGATATTTTTTAAGGTAGTTGCATTATATTTAATATTGTACTACGATCTTCCGGTTGCGAGTAAAATAAAGTGCAAGCAAGGATGCTCGCACAACAAACTAAAGTGCAAGCAAGGATGCTCGCACAACTTAATTTTTCAATAACCTTGTCTCATATTAAAAAAGAAAACTACCGGAAGCTAATCATCATAATCATAAACATTACCTAAATGACTAATTTTCTATAATTTACTTATAATGAATCTAAAGATAATAAACAAGAGACCTCCAAGATGCTTTTTTCCATCCTGGAGGTCGGCTGTAGTTCTACTGTAGCTTACTGAATAATTATTATTATTTTTTGGTATAATAAATGCTATTTTAATTGATGTACAAGAAAAAAATTCTATTGGAGGGATAGTTTGAGAAAGATATTACTCTTTTTAATAAATATAATAATGATAAGTACTTTGTTTTCACAAACCGAATGGATAAATTTTAATCAAAACAATACCCTCTTTCCTTCAAATCCATACAAAGTAATCGCTATTGATAACAATGCAAATAAATGGATTGGAACTGAATATAAAGGTTTATTAAAATTTGACGGAACCAACTGGGAAACTTTTGATACAAGTAATTCTGGACTTTCTTCCAACAAAATCAATCATTTATGTTTTGATGAATTTAACAATCTTTGGATAGCCACAACAACAGGAGGCTTGGTAAAAAAGACATTAGATGATTCAATGACAATCTTTAATACTTCAAATTCTTTTTTACCTACTAACGATATAAACCATATCGAAAGAGATGATTTCAACACTAAATGGATCAGCACAAAAAATGGATTAGTTTTATGGGATTCTTTCGATAACTCTACAATCTTTAATACAAGTAATAGCGAACTTCCTACTAATGATATTACTACGACAAAAGCAGTCACAGAATACATCTATAATCCTAACACTGATACTCTTGACACCTTTTATACTAAATGGATAGGAACTACAAACGGCTTAGTTAGATATAACAATAATATATGGGAAATATTTACTACATCAAATTCTATAATTACAGGAAACGGAATAACTGCCTTACAAATTGACGCACAAAAAAATAAATGGATAGGAGTTTATAATTGGAATAGTAATTCCGGAGGTGGGTTAATAAAGATTGATTCTACAAACACTCAATGGACTGTCTATACTGAAACAAACTCTTTATTGCCATCAAACAATATCCGTTCAATAAATTATGAATTAGACAATGAAGGGAATTCTATCATCTGGATTGCTACAAATAATGGCATTGCAAGATTTTTTGAAAATCAATGGACTATCTATAATCAAGATAATACTCAAAATAATATATCTACTAATAATATTTATGCAATAGCTATAGAAAATAATATGAAATGGTTTGGCACAGATTATAATATGCTAAAATTAGCTGAATCAGCTTGGACAAATTTTAATATTTTAAATGCCGGCATTCCAAATGATAATATCATTGATATCATTTTTAACCAAACAGAAAATTATTCCCATAAATGGATTGCTACAAAAAATGGTCTCACTCGTTTTGATGGTACTAACTGGAAAGTCTTTAATATGGCAAATTCATCACTGCCATCTAATGACATTAAAAGCGTAGCTATAGATAATAATCAAAAGATTTGGATTGGTACTCAACAATTTGGTAGTATCGGAGGAGGATTATGCAGTTATGATGCCATATCTCAACAATGGAATATCTATAATACTGTTAATTCTAATCTTACAAGTAATTCTATCAATAAAATTATCGTCAATAAAGCAAACAATTTAAAATGGATTGGAACAGCCGGAGGTGGGTTGCTTAGCTTAGATGACAATAACAATTGGCAAATTTTTACAACTGATAATTCACAACTTAATTCTAATTATATACAAGACATTTTAATCGATTCATATAACAAAATATGGATTGCTACTAATTTTGGACTTACTGTTTTTGATGAAAATACTAACTTTGTTATCACATATAATACCTTTAACTCAAACCTACAATCAAACAATATCTTAAAAATAAAACAGGATAATTATGGATATATCTGGGCAATTACACCAAACTGTGTTGGTAAACTAATTAATCAAAACTGGAAAATTTTTCATAAGGAAAACTCGCCACTTATCGGAAATATTTCTGATATTGCTTTTGATTCGGAAAACATCAAGTGGATTACTACAAATCAAGGACTTTTTAGAACTGATGAAATTCAATGGGATACCTATAATACAAATAATAGTCAAATATACTCCAATAAACTGAACGCAATCAACATTGAACAAATTTTTCAAAATAATAGAGTATTTAATCATAAATGGATAGCAACTGCTGATTCCGGTATAGTCATTCTAAAAGGCGAAGAACAACTATTGAATTCCGGAGCTTATCTTTCAGTTTTACAACACAGTATCACTCCCAATGTACTCTCAATTTCCGGTATCATCAATAATATCGTTGCTGATAGTGTACATTTTAAGGTAAATGACCTTCTAATTGAAAACAGACAAATAGCTCAAAATACTTGGATAACTAATTATCAAGCAGATAAGAGCGAAAACTTAATTATTGAATTTACTTATTTTAGCGACCTTGGAGATTCAACTATCAGTAAAGACTTAAATATCAGTTTATTAAATGATGCTTCTGATCCTGTCAAAATAAATAAATTTAATATCGTACCTGTAACTAATCTGTATCAAAATAAATGGTTGCTTAGCTTCAACGAACAAGAAAAACTATATATACCTGAACTACCAAATGAACTTACAAATAATTTAAAACTAAGCTATTATCCTGAAGATAATTCTTCATATCTCTTTCAATACCGGGCAGAAAACAATTGGATAAATTTAATTACTCATAAAGAAAACAATTCATTTTATACATTAATATCTAAAGAAGGTAATTACAGAGTTGTTACAATCAATGAAAATACTCCTCCCATTAACAATATCTCAATATATCCCAACCCTTTAAATATATCACAAAATAAAAGTTCAAACCTTAATCTATCTTTTGATTTAATTACTGATTCTAAATTAAAAATTGAAATATTTAATATTAAAGGTCAAAAAGTGAAAACCATACAAAATGAAATACTTTCTAAAGGCAATCATATTATAAATTGGGATGGCAAAAATAACTTCAATCAAACAATTTCTACCGGAGTATATTTTATGAGAATTAAAGGCAAAAGCATAAATACTCTAACAAAATTTGCCATAATTAAATAAGAGGTAAATATGAAATTTAAAAAAGCTTTATTCATCTTATTAATCTGCTTATCTATCTTTGCCTGTAGCAAAAAAGAAGATAAAGAAGAAATTATTGATCTTAATACTTACAGTTCAACTGAACTTTATCAATTAGGTTGGAATGCATTTACTGCAAATGACTTTACAAAAGCTATCGAATACTTTAATGCTTTAAATACTAGAGAAGAAGCATATTTACTCGGGTATTACGGACTTGGATGGACTTTTCTCAAACAATATAAATATAATAATGCCCTAAATGAATTCAATAAATTCTTTGATAACGATACTTTACAAATTTATCTTGAATCTGATAGCATCTTCATTGATGTTAAAGCAGGCCTAACAATAACTAAAAATACCTTTAACCTATTTGATGAAGTTATACAAGAAAGTAACTATATACCGGAAAATTGGAGTTTTAAGTATATCCCTAACTTAGATTATTATGATATCATTTTATTGAAAATAATAGCTGAATATAATTTAGAATTATTCGATAACGCCCTACAAAGTATAAATATTATTGAACCTGACTTCTCTACTGATGTCTCAACTATCGAAGGAAGACTTATCTTACTTAATAAAATTGAACTACTACTTAACCTGTATGGATAATATTTTATTAATAGCTTTTTTACCGGACTTGACTTGCAACGAACGAAGTGAGTGTGAATCGAGAACGGTTAAAATGTTGTGCGAGCATCCTTGCTTGCACTCTTTATGCTACAAGCCGAAAGCTTATAGAACTCTTTGTCTTCAAGTCCCTTCTCGCCTACTCGACCAAGATGGTTAAGCTACGAATTTGACGATTAGAGACTCAAATCCAAAGAATTAAATACTATTTCATAATCAAAAATTTACCTGTCTTGACCTTATCATCAGTCTTTATCTTATAAAAATATACCCCGGAGGCAACACTTTGATTTTGATTATTTCTTTTATCCCAAGTAAAGATACTTTCATTGTCTTTTGTCTGAAATGCCTTTGAAGTCTTAACCAATTGTCCTTTGATATTATAAATGCTTATCTCTGTATCATTACCTGAGAGAGCAGTTTTAAAATTAACATCTCCCCCATTGACCGGATTAGGATAAACATAAGTATCTCTCTCATATTCCACTACCTGATCAGATGAGGAAACTGTGTATTCTATATCGTAAACATGAATACCTGAATATGCGTGTTGAACCATTTTATATAACTCAGGATAAATATATGTATTGTTTACTGCTTTGTTACTCTCCAATTCTCCTACTAAAAGAGGAACTCCGTCAACTATTGAATAATATTTGTTTTCACAGTCAAAAAGAGAATTAATACTTAAGAAATTGTTATAATAATTGCTTGCTTTTCTTGTAATATCAAATATTTCTTGATTTGTTTCTTCAAATATACCTTGATACATATCATAATTGAATATTTGTTTTGTTAAATAATCATAACAAATATGAGTTAGTATATGATTTTCATTTAATTGTGCAACATTTTCATAATAAAAATTTGGTAAATCAATTGAATAAAAACAAGTTAAAGGATGTAAGGTTTGATAAAATTTTATTTGATGGTTAGAAAGTATAAGAAAATAATCCTCATTTACATATCCTGTATTCATTTGAAAACGACCTTGTAAATTTCCAACATAATCTAATGCATTATCATCTAGTGTATAAATATCAACATAAAAAATTCCATTGACTTTATAACTTAAAAATATCAGATTTGAAATTTGAGAAACACTAAGGATATAATGATTAATTGGCTCTTGAATAATTAACTCATAAGTATCATTATTTAACTGATATATCTTTAAAAAATTTTCAGCTGATCCCGTCTCACTAAAAACTAATATGTCATTTTTTATACTGAAATCAGAAATATCTGAAGCATTATCTATTTCATAGATAATTGGATTACTTTCTAATACTGAAAAAAATTCAATATCATTATTAATCGAATTCTTTTTTAAGATATGTGCATCGTTATATATATACTTATACCTTGAGTTATCAATATTTTGAATTGTATTAAACTGATTTTCAATATCATAACTTTGAAGATTCATACTTTGATTAATATATAGATATGAATCTTTTAAATTTATACGTCTAAGAACTCCCCCGGCACTAAAGGATTGATTTGAAAAAACTACTTCTAAGCTTGTAGTATCTGATATATCATATACATTTAAACCATTATGAGATACAGTATATAACTCTTCGCCATTTAACAAAATATCAATAAAATACCAAGTATTATCATTGGTGTAATACTCAACAAGCTTTACAGGGTTATTAATATCTGATATATCATAAACGAGAAAGAAATCAAAACCATAAATTTGTAAAAAATTATCTTGAGTTTCAAATCCGGTCATATTAACTGCCTTTTTACCGATAGATATTTCATTAAATTGAACTCCATAAGGGGCATCTTCAGTAATATTATTAAAATCATAAAAGCGTAATACAACATCTGTAATTTCTTCGTCATCCGCATAATGCCATACTTGTATAATTGTTGAATCTTTTACAGTATATATACCATAAAGATCATCAATTTCGTCAACAATCTCAAGAGATTGTTTATCATATATGTATGATGAAGATATTATATATTCTGAATAGATTAAATAATCTCCTAAGATACGAGGAATAGTAATATAAGTGTTATCTTCAGTAGGTACTTCCACTTGATTTATGAGTTGCATCGGAGATTGAGAAATATCAAATTGTAATATATTTATGTGATTATTGATTACAGGAAATGCATACAAATAACTCTCATCAATAATAAGTGAATATTTCGTATTTAATTTTGTTTCATAAAACGATAATCTTTCTAAAGTGCCATCTCCAAGTATTTGATACTCTTCGATTTTATAATCGCTTTGACTATATAATCTATCTTCATAAAAATAAATTGAACCATTATAGACGCCATAATCAGCTACTGTATGATTAAATGTTATATCAGTAATCTCATTAATATGAGTCGAATAAAGATTAACCATTAATATCATAAAAATCATTACAAATATTATTCTAGACTTCATTTTTTACTCCTTTATATTATTTGAAAGTGGCCTCTTATAAAAGAGACCACCTTGATATAGTGTTAATATATAGTATCGCTTAATGTCCAACTAATCATATGATTTCCAATGTAATTAGGTATTTCTCTTATTCTAGGATGTGCATCACAAATGACTACAATTCTTTTTATATCGTCCATAGATATTCCGCCAGCAGTAAGCAAACTTTCAGGAATTTCATAATATCCGGTTTCAGCATTAGTATAAGTAAACTCAGCACAGATTAGATTATTATTTTCATCATAACATAAAACATAAACACCTGTAAAAACACCTTTATATCCAAGTTGACCACCAATACAGACTCTTTCTTTTACAGAACCATATACTGCCTTGTTTTGTGCACTAAGAGATACAAACATAATTGTAAGCATTGCGATTATTAGTATTATTTTTTTCATTGTTAACTCCATGATATTTTTTATTACTTCTTATTTTTCTTTTCCGCAAGTTAAACGGAAACGAGACTTGGAGTTACTAGGTGAATTTATTATGACATCCAATGTTAATGTTTTTATTATAAGAGGCGTAGCCGTATAGTATAGTATAGTATAGTATAGTATAGAGAGACAGGGCGTATTTTGTTTACGTATATTTTGATTCCGGGATTTAATGATTTATATGGTAAAAAATATATAGACTTAAATGATTTATTATAAAATATTAAAAGGAGATTCTTCACTTCGTTCAGAATGACACTGTTGATTTTGCTTATCACAATCATCATCTAATCCTCACTTTTTGTATCTACAAGCAAGAATGCTTATAGAACTTTTGTTGTGCGAACATCCTTGTTTGCACTTTGCCTACAAGCAAGGATGCTTGTAGAACTTTTGTTGTGCGAACATCCTTGTTTGCACTTTGCCTACAAGCAAGGATGCTTGTAGAACTTTTGTTGTGTGAACATCCCTGTCTGCACTTTGCCTACAAGCAAGGATGCTTGTAGAACAATCAGCACCTCATTTCTATATATTCTTTATATTAATAATTGTTATAAAACAAATTTTACATTTCTTTTAAAAACTGTCAAGAAATTTATTTATTTTTTTTATTTTATGTCCAAAAATCTCTCAAATGTCCAACTATATATTATATAATCGGTCATATTTCTACCTGCAAGCAGGGATGCTCGCAGAACTGTTGTTCGAGCTTCCAGCTTGAACGATGCTTGACCGCCGGACTTGACTTGCAATGAGCATAGCGAATGTGAGTTAAGAACGGCGATATGGCTTTGTGTTCTCAAGTCCCTTCTTGCCTACTCGATCAGGATGATCAAGCTACGATATTCGCGATTAGAGACTCAAGTCCACTTGACTTGCAATAAGCGAAGCGAATGTGAGTTGAGGATGGCATAATATCCTATTTTATAAACTCTTAGCCCCATTTTTTAAAATGGGGATTTAGATGAGACAATATATTTATTTTCCTGCAAGCAGGGATGCTCGCAGAACATAATTAGAGACTCAATTCAAAAAATAACTCAAACTATATATAAATCTACATTATCCACATAATCTTTCACTTGACATTATCTACAATACATAATAATTGGAGACAAAATAAATTCAGAGGTTATTATGAAAATATGCTTACTTCAAGGTGGCACATCATCTGAGAGAGAAATCTCTTTAATCAGCAGTAAAGCTATAACTAAAGCAATAAATGAATTAAATTATGATTTAATAATTATTGATCCTCAAGATTATCCACATCCTGAAGATTTTATCAAAGCTATTAAAAGTACTGAATGTGATTTAGTCTTTATAGGTTTACATGGAGGAGATGGAGAAAATGGCATAATTCAAGCTCTCTTACATTCAGCAAAAATAAAATTTACCGGATCTGATTATAAATCAAGTGCTATTGCTATGGATAAATACCTTTCAGCTTCAATAGCTAAAATTCACGACATAAATGTACCTAAACAACATTTATTAAATGCTATACCTGAAAATTTGAAACAACTAATCGAGTACCTTAATTTCCCCATAGTAGTCAAACCCAATACCTCAGGTTCTTCTGTTGGAATACATATTATTGAAAACAGTGATGAATTAATCCCTGCTATGCAGGACGCATTTAAATATGACCAACTGATTATACTCCAAGAATTTATCAACGGCAGAGAAATAACTGTAACTATTTTAGATAAAAAAGCTCTCCCTATAGTTGAAATCAAACCTAAAACCGGTTTTTATGACTACAAAAATAAATATACTAAAGGCAATACCGAATACATTTGTCCTGCAGAACTAAACGATTCTCAAACGGGATTAGTACAAATGTATGCCCAAAAAATATTTAATACTATTGGATGCAATGTATATGCTAGAGTAGATTTTCGCTTTGACGGGAAAAACTTCTACTTTCTCGAAATAAATACATTACCAGGAATGACAGAATTAAGCCTCTCTCCTATGGCAGCTCAAAAAGTAGGTATAAATTTTAATCAGTTTATAAATGAAATAATTAAACTTTCAATTTAAAAAATTTAACCTGTTTACACATATACAGATAAGACTCACCCCCAAAAAAAGTTTTCTTTTCTGATTGACATTCAGTAAAAAATAGTTTATATTATCAATTATATATTATAAAAAGGAGTGTATATGAATTTAAAAAAATTATTCAAAGGAACTTTAGCTAAACAAGTTCTTTTCCCCACAATAGGGATTTTAATCATTATGTTTACTATCTTAACGATAGTCTCATCAAATCAAGCAAGAAAACTTGTTTATAATTCTGAAGCAAACTCTGCTTTTGAAAGGACAAAGGAGGTTACTCAGATAATTGTTCAACTCTTAGAACAAACAATCACTTTATCAAAGCAAACTACTTACGACATCAATGTACTAGAAGGTTACAAAAACAAAGATTTCAAACGTTTAAACAATTACATTTCAACTCAAACACAAACTGAAGAATTTTATGAATCCATATTTTTTACTGATACTAATGGGCAAATAATTGCAAGTTCAATTAGCAATACAATCAACAATGACGCAACAGATCTTTCTTTTTGGAATGAAATCACAAAGAATAACAAATCGAATTATTATGACAAAATACCTTTTATTTCACCATTTACTAAAAAACCGATAATACATATAGCAAGTGAAATCAAAGATCAGCAAAATCAATTTGTTGGCATAATTATTTTTGCTATTGATATGAATAAGTTCGCAGATATATTTACTAATCATTATAAAATTGCAAATAGAGGATACTTCTATCTAATTGACAAAGAATCCAGTGTCATTATGCACCCAAGGCATGATCTTGTTCTAAATGAAGATTACAAAAATTTACCCTTTAGTTTACAAGCTCTTAAATCAAAAGATCAATATGGCATAATTCAATACTTTTTTGAAGGAGATAATAAAACACTTACCTTTGGTAAAATACCTATGTTTGAATGAATAGTTTGTGCATCAATGTACGATGAAGATTTAGCTAATGTTGGTGCTGTAATCTCAAAAATTATAATCTGGATTTCAATAATATCTATTATTTTGATATTTATCATAGTAACATATCTCGTGCGTTCAATCGTAGCAAATCCTCTAAAAGATGTAGTATCAGCTTTAGGGTTATTTGCGGAAAATGATTTTACTCTAATACCGCCAAAAGAACAATTAGAGAGAATTGATGAAATCGGATTAATTGCAAATGCCTACAACAAAACCAGAATCCAAATCTCAAAGGCTATCGAAAATGTTGCACAAGGCGTTGTTTCACTCAATAATAAAAGTATTGCTCTTGCAGAAACTGCTCATGACTTAGTTAGTAATGCAAACCAAATGAACAGTCAATCTCAACTCGTTTCAGCATCAGCCGAAGAAGTCAGTTCAAATGCCAATGTTATTGCGTCTTCAGCTGAACAAGCCAGCGTCTCTGTTTCTACTGTTGCAGCTGCTACAGAACAACTTTCTGCAAACATTAATCAAGTTGCTTCTGCTGCAGAACAAACCAGTACAAGTGTTCAATCAACCGTAAATGAAATCACTAAACTTGAAGGCAACATAAATCAAGCCGGAGAATCAGTAAATGGCTTAGTAGGAGAAATTAACGGCGTTGTATCCGCCATTGAAGAAATGAATGCTACTCTTGCAGAGATTGCTAAAAACACTCAACAAGCATCTGACATTTCAATGAAGGCATCAGACGAAGCTAAAACTGCAAATAAAGTTATGGCTGAAATGCAAAAACTTTCTGATGATATAGGAAAAGTAGTTAAACTAATCAATGATATCGCAGACCAAACAAATATGCTTGCTCTAAATGCTACCATAGAAGCAGCAAGTGCCGGAGACGCAGGTAAAGGCTTTGCCGTAGTAGCAAATGAAGTAAAATCACTCGCTAAACAAACCGCTGACGCAACAGCTAATATCGCAACTCAAATCGAACAAGTACAAAATTCAGTTTCAAACTCAACTCATTCAATTACTAATATCACCGATATAATAACTAAACTTAACGAAATCAACACAATAATCGCATCAAGCATTGAAGAACAAAATATCACAACTAATGAAATTGCTCATTCTTCAGGAAGAATGGCTGACAATGCTCAAAATGTTCAAAAAGTTATCGCAAAAGTTGTAGAATATGTTCAAAGAATTACAGTCAATGCCAATGAAGCAACCTCAGCAGTTAATGAAATTTCTAAAAACGCCAACGAATCAGCTACTGCATCCAACGAGATAGCTAATAATAGCAACCAAGCTAACATCGGAGTACAAGAAATTACTCGTAATACTGTAGAAATTAGCCAAGGTATCCAAGAAGTAGCAAAAAATATTACCGATATGGTTCAGGGAATCGAATCAACAGCCAAAAATGCAGACATCACTAAGGATGCATCAGAAGAACTTTCAACCCTGGCAAAACAACTTAAGGAACTCGTTGATTTATTTAAATTATAATTAAATATACAAATTAAGCGGGCGTTAATAACGTCCGCTTTTTTAAGCAATCATTAAAGCGTTGAATAATATCAAATATTGTTCAATAAGCTTCCAGCTTGTGTTAAGCTTATGGATTGATATTCTTACAGTTAAGGAGTTGTTAGTACAAACAATAATGCTCACAAAACATTGTTATTCTAAAAGCTTTAATTGTTTTTCTTGACTTTTTAACACCCAAAAAATAAGATACTATTAATCATAATATTGAAACAGTAATTAACGTTATAGTTTACATTATAAAGATAAGGAAGTGTTGATGATTTCAAAATTAAAAATTATTTTTATTATACTATGTTCATTAATAAGCTATAATCTCAATGCCTATTATTATGGCAAAAACAAAATACAACATAAAAAAATTGAGTGGTCAGTTATTGAATCAAAACATTTTGACATACATTATGTAAAAGGTCAAGATGAGTTTGGACAACTAACTGTATTAATGGCAGAAAATGCATATTATATTTTAAATAATTTCTTTAAACAACCTCTAAAAAACAGAATTCCAATCATAGTTTACTCTTCAAAACAAGATTTCCACACTACTAATATAATATATCCTTTATTATCTGAAGGCGTTGGAGGATTTACCGAAACTCTTCGTAACAGAGTAGCACTTCCTTTTGATGGGAGCTATAAAAAATTTGAAGAAGTGCTAATCCATGAATTAACTCACGCTTATATAAATGATATAGACAATACATTCCTCAAAAATCCCTTATTTTCAAGTTTTTCAAATTATTTACCATTTTGGTTTTCTGAAGGCTTACCTGAATTTATCTCAATTAAAGGGGAAAATGACTATAATAATATGTTTATCATTGATATGGTTATGAATGACTACCTCTATGACATTGAAAACCTTAACGGATACTTTGCATACAGATTGGGAGAAGCCTTTTTAGTTTGGCTAAATGAAGAATGGGACCAAGAAAAAATTACTGAATATTTTTATAACTTAAGAGTTCAAACTGACATAAATCTTGCAACAAAAAAAACCTTCAATATGGATTTTTATGAATTACAAAAACGCTTTAAAGTTAACCTTAAAAGAAAATACTCAAATTTACTTAATGACTTTCAAATACCTTGGGAATGTTCAAATATAATCACGACATCAAAGAATAACGATTCTAACCAAAATATCTTTCCAAGAATCAAAGATAATGATGAATATGTATATTTTTCTTATCATAAAGGTAGAACTGTTATCAAATTAGGTTCAATCAACAAATTATTTAAAGAAAAAATTATACTTACCGGTGAAAAAGATAAAAATTTTGAAGAATTTCACTTTCAAAGAAATAATCTTTCATGGTTTCCTGATAAAGAAAATATAGCCTTTGTTGCCAAGACTTCAAAAGGTGATCATATCTATATCTATAATATTAACGATAAAAAAATCAAGAAAAGTATCTATCTAAATAAATTTGATTCTATTTATGAACTTGACATATCTCCTGATGGAAACATTATCAGTTTCTCAGGACAAAAAAACAATAAATGTGATATATTTACATATAATATTCAAACTGCAGAATTAAAACAAATTACAAATGATAATTATCAAAATTCTCAACCAAGATGGTCAAACTCCGGGGATAACATTGCCTTTGTTTCTGAAAGACCATCAAATATACACCAAGACCTTCAAGACTCTCTCAACACCAATATTTTTAAAAATTTAACCAAAAATATTTACACTGTCAATATGCAAACTTCACAAATATCACAACTAACTTTTGACCATTTTGATAATTTCTACCCGGTATGGGGGGAAAATGACTCAACACTATATTTCATATCAAACCAAAAACAAATTTCTAACGTCCATTCCATTAATTTAATTTCATCACAACGTTCAATAATAACAAATACCTTATCAGGAATACATTCTTTTGACTTATCATTAGATAATCAAACCCTTATATATTCTTCATATTTTGATAATTCATGGGAAATTTATTCTATGCTTATTTCTCTTGAAGATATTGAAATCCTTAGCTATAAAACAGCAGAACCTGTTACATTTGTAAATGATTTTTCTATTAAATATAATACACAAAGATATAAGTATTATGGAAGAGACTATTCAATACATAAACCAAATCACAAAACTAATATTGACGATTATCAACAATTACGAAAAGAGATTAAACAAGACACCTTATCTACTGACTTTTTTAAATATTTTTCAAGAACATTCGAATTAGACAATAGCCCGGATACTACAAATTATACCATACCTATTACCCGTTCATATAAGCCCAAATTTAAAATCGATACATTTTGGGGAGGTATGGCATACTCTTCATCGTATGGGACAGTAGGAATGCTACAACTTGGGTTAAGTGATTTAATGGGAGATCATGGTTTAGGGATAAATATAGATTTTAATGGCAAGATAGAAGATTCCGATCTTGTTTTCAGTTATATGTATTTACCTTTAAGAATTGATTATGGATTTGCCTTATACAATCTTTCTGACATTACGCTATATAAGACACGTATTACAAAAGATTATCTTGAGTTACAAGAAACTCAAACCGGTGGATATTTTTTAATAAGATATCCATTAAGTAAATTTTTCAGATTAGATTTTGAACAATCCTTATACAGATTTAAAACTGAATGGGCAAAATGGGATAAATATACCGGGAAATGGAATAGGACTTCAGTAACAAGAGATTGGGTTTATGTACCTGAAATTGGCTTTGTTTTTGATAATGCTCTTTACGGGAGTACAGGTCCAATGTCCGGTTATAAACTTAACAGTAAAATCAGGCAGGGTATAAGAAAAACAAAAAAACAAATTGATTTTAATGATTTTACAACATTCTATTCTGATTATAGGGCATATTATATGATTTCTGAAAAATTTGCTCTTGCTAGTCGTTTAATATTTGGTATCAGCAATGGCAAGAATCCGGAAAAATTTAATATTGAAGGGTTTAACGGGGTCAGAGGATTTGATGACGACAACTTAAAAGGTGACAGAAAAGTGCTAACTACACTTGAATTACGATACCCACTCATTGATTATCTAAAAATCGGTTTCCCTATTCCTCTAACTATTGGCAATATAAGAGGAAGCGTCTTTGCTGATCTTGGCTCAGTATGGTATGATAATCAAAGTTTTAAAGGTTATGATGACGGCAAACTTAAAGACTTAAAATTAGGTTTTGGTTTTGGTCCAAGAATGAACATTGGGTATTTTATACTGAAATTTGATATTGCATGGAATTCAAACCTAGCTCAACACGGCAAACCTTCATACTATTTCAGCATTAATGAAGACTTCTAATTATGATAAAAAATAATCTCAATTTAAAAATACTTGCTTTATTAATTGCTATTATGATTTGGTTTCAAATTACACTCCTACAAGAACACCAAACTATAATTAATATCCCAATAAGGGTAGTAAATGTTTCTGATAATTTATACCTATACAAACAAGATTCTCTAAAAATACCTTTCAGAATCAAAGGTAAGGGTATTCATCTCCTAATCTTCCATTTCTCAAATCCCACTATTGATTATAATGGATCTAACTTAACATTAGGTAATAATTTGATAAATATGGAAACTCTAAAAGAATCTCTTCCCTACAATCCTAATATCGATTTTCAAAGCAAAAAAACCGAGGACTTAATAATCTTAACAACTGACAAAATTCAGCAAAAAGAAATTCCTGTTAATCTACAATTTAAATCCGAACAAACCCGTACAAATTTAATAAATGAAAATTATTCAATCAATGATTTATTTGTAACAATTTCAGGTCCGGCACTTGAAATAAACAAAATAGAAAGCATAAACTCTGAAGAAATTGATACTGACCTCATAAAATCTAAGAAAAAATTTATCAGATTATTGCCGGTAAATGAACACATCGTAATAGTACCACCTCAAATAGAACTTAAACAAGCTTCAGAAATTATTGACACTAAGACCTTTTCTTTTATCCCAATCTATCATAATTCAGAGACATACGAAATATTTCCACAAAGAATTTCTATTAAAATTCAAGGGAAACGCGATTCTCTTAAAAGTATATCATCTGAAGATATTAAGGCTTATATTCAGGATCTTGATTACTCAGATAATGATGAAGCTACAGTTTATTTTAAACCTATACCTTCAATTAAAATCATAGATTATACACCTAAAAAGGTTTCAATAAAAATTTTAAAATCAAAATGAGAAAAACTAACAGGAGTTAGATAAAATATGCCAAAATTTATACTTGCTTTTGAAACATCTTGCGATGATACATCTGTCGCCATTATCGACACTAATTATAAAGTTTATGCTAACATAATGTCTTCACAACCCGACCATGAAGCCTTCGGAGGAGTAGTGCCGGAATTAGCTTCAAGACTTCATCTAAAAAATATCACTCATTGCTTAAATGCTGCTCTGAAAAAAGCTAATATGAATCTAAAAGATATTTCAGCTATAGCTGTATCCATTAATCCGGGACTAATTGGTTCTTTATTAGTAGGAGTATCTTATGCAAAATCATTAGCATGGTCATTAAATATACCACTCATTTCCGTTAATCATATGTTAGGCCACGTTATGGCCAATAAGATAGAACATCCTGACTTAAACCCTCCTTGGTTAGCCTTAGTTGTATCCGGAGGGCATACAGAATTAGTAATATTTAATACTCTTACAGATTTTTATATAATTGGGCAAACACTTGATGATGCGGCAGGAGAAGCTTTTGATAAGGTTGCAAAACTGCTTAATTTAGGATTCCCCGGTGGACCAATAATTGATAAGATTGCAAAATCCGGCAACCCTAATTTCCATATTTTTCCTAGAGCATTAAACAAAAAAGATAATTTTAATTTTAGTTTTAGCGGATTAAAAACATCTGTTTATACTTGGATTAAACTACAAAATCAAGATTTCATCAATCAACACTTAGCCGATATAACTGCCTCTGTGCAATCAGCCATAGTTGACATACTTACCAAAAAAACCTTTTCGGCTGCAAAAAAATATAATATCAATAAAATAATAGTGGCAGGAGGTGTCTCAGCAAACTCTGAATTACGAAATCAAATGCAAACAAAAGCATATAAATATAAAAAAGAAATCTATTTTCCAAAACTTCAATACTGTATGGATAACGCAGCAATGATAGGTTCAGCTGCAATTGAAAAATTTATAAATAAAGAATTTTCACCATTATCTCTCAATGCATTTTCAACAAAAGGTATAAAATATCTTTAAAGCTTATAATTATTTGAGAGCTAAAGTAGCTCAGTTGGTAGAGCAGTAGATTCGTAATCTGCAGGTCGAGGGTTCGACTCCCTTCTTTAGCTCCAATAATTATATCTATTTTAAATTTTTCTTGACAATAATACTAATTTATGTTTTTATCATTTACATAAACCATCTTTTAAATATCAAGGAGAAACAATGTCCGAGAACACGACAGAAGATTATTTCAAATTAACTATACCTGAATTACATAAAATTGCTAAAGACAAAGAAATTAAAGGTTACGCTTCTTTTAAAAAAAATGATTTGATTTACAAAATCTTAGAAGAGACTACAATCCAAGAAGGTTTGGCATTTGCCACGGGTTGTTTGGAGATTGTTGATGACGGGTATGGATTTTTAAGATTTCCTACTAATAATTATCAAGCCGGCACAGATGACATTTATGTATCCAATAGTCAAATAAAAAAATTTAATTTAAAAAAAGGGCATATGCTTTCCGGTCCGGTCAGAGCACCCAAAGAAGATGAAAAATATTTCTCATTATTAAAAATTGATTTAATAAACTATGATGACCCTCAAAAGATTTTACCGTTAACTCCTTTCGATGAATTAACTCCTTATTATCCTGAAGAAAGATTAAGCTTAGAAATAAGCAAGCAAAGGCTTAAAGAAATTAATTTTAAAGTAGATACTGTTTCTACAAGAATAGTAAATCTATTTACTCCTATAGGAAAAGGACAAAGAGGATTAATTGTTGCAGCTCCACGAACAGGCAAAACTGTACTAATGCAAAACATTACTAATACTATCCTAATAAACCATCCGGAAGTATATGTCATTGTGTTATTAATAGATGAACGCCCGGAAGAAGTTACCGAAATGAAAAAAATTATTTTCCCGGGAAATTCTGAAGTACTGAGTTCAACCTTTGATGAAACAGCAAAAAGCCATATACATGTAGCAGAAATGGCAATAGAAAAAGCAAAAAGAATGGTAGAAATAGGTCAAGATGTTGTCATTGTATTAGACAGTATCACTAGACTTGCCAGGGCGTATAACAACAATTCTCCCTCATCCGGAAAGGTTATGTCCGGTGGTATTGACTCTAACGCATTACATAAACCAAAACGCTTTTTTGGTTCTGCAAGAAATACTGAAGAATCCGGTTCTTTAACTATCATAGCCACAGCATTAATTGACACAGGTAGTAGAATGGATCAAGTTATTTTTGAAGAATTCAAAGGTACAGGCAATATGGAATTAGTTCTCGACAGAACAATTTCTGACCTTAGACTTTACCCGGCTATAGATTTAGTAAAATCAGGTACTCGTAGAGAAGAATTATTGCTTTCAGATTTAGAGTTAAGCAGAATGTTTGTCTTAAGAAAATTCTTAAAAACTCTTAGTCCTGTCCAAGGAATCGAAACACTACGGAATAAAATGACTGAAATAAAAGATAACTATACTTTATTAAAGAGTATGAGTAGTTAATGGAAATATTATCACCGGCAGGAAATCTTGAAAAAGTAAAGTTTGCCATTTTATACGGTGCAGACGCTGTATATGCCGGTAGTCAAGATTTCAGCCTAAGAGCTAAAGCAGATAATTTCACTCAAGAAGATTTAACAGAAGCAGTTGCTTTTTGTCATAAACATAATAAAAAACTTTTCGTACCACTAAACATTTATGCACACAATAGACATTACCATAATATGAAGGATTATGTTCTTCAATTAAAGAAAGCAAAAATTGATGCTGTAATAGTATCTGATTTAGGTGTTATGGACTTTGTCAAATCATTAGCTCCGGAAATCCCCATTCATATTAGCACACAAGCAAATGTGTGTTCAATAAACTCAGTTAAAGCATATCAAAAGTTAGGAGCAAAAAGGATTATATTAGCAAGAGAACTAACCTTTAAAGAGATAATTGAAATCAGACAAGCCTGTCCGGATATTGAATTAGAAATCTTTGTTCACGGGGCAATGTGTATTTCTTATTCAGGCAGATGTTTATTAAGTGCATTCTTTAATAACCGAAGTGCAAATTTAGGTGAATGTACTCAAGTATGTCGATGGAAATATCACCTTATGGAAGAAACCCGACCTAATGAGTTTTTCCCTATAGATGAAGATAAACATGGATTTTATTTTATGAATTCTAAAGACTTATGTCTTTTTAATCAATTAGAAAATATCTATAAAGCAGGGATTGATAGTGTCAAAATTGAAGGTAGAATGAAAAGTATTTATTATATCTCAGCTATTACTCGAGCTTATAAAACTAAATTAAATAACATAATCAATAATACAAAAATTAATAATGAGTTTTGGAATGCTGAACTTAACAATGTTAGTCATAGAATTTATTCTGAAGGCTTTTTTAATGGTTTCGATGAAAATGACACCCAAAACTATGAAAGTTCCACATACATACGAGAGTACCAATTTGTTGGCAACATCATTAATATTCAAGAAAATAATAATGAAATAATAGTTACAGTAAAATCATACCATAAAATTGAAACAAATGATGAAATTGAAATCATTTTCCCTGATCATACACAAGATTTAATCATAAAAAATATCACAATCTATAACGAAGACCTAATAGAAATACCGCTTTCAAAACCAAATACAATTTTTAAACTTAAATTTTCAAAAATAAAATTACCTGACTTTGGTATAATAAGAAAAAAGATTTAAACAAGGATTTTTAATGGGTATATTCACAAAAATACTCAGATTTTTTATTGAGAAAGGATTAGATTAATTCTCTAATGAGTAAATTTAAAATTATTTGCATCTTAATGATATTATCAATTTTTACTTTATTACCGGCTCAACAAAATGACCTTGCTACAATAGAGACTCTTTATAAAAATGCAAACCTAAATAAAAATAATAAGATATTAATAATTAACCTTTCAGATAATCAAGAAACTCAATCTGCAAAAATGTACTATGCAGCATTATTAGACAATAATATCCAAAATTCTATACTATTGCATTCTGAAAATTTTTCAAACAATACTCGACAACTTTACGGACAACTCTCAGGATTACAGTTAGCTATTATTGACTATATAAACAAAGAATATTCCAAAGCCTTAAATAAATTAGAAAAAATTAACTATAATGATATCCCTGATGCTCTATATTGGAAAATAAAAATTACTCAATTATTACAAAATCATCACGAAGCAACTAACCTCTCATTATCTTTTATAAAAAAATTCCCAAACCATAATAAAATACCTAATATATGGTTAATTGTTTTAGAATCTGCATATTACAATCATAATTTAACGGCTTTTGAAAAATATTTAAATGACTTTGCTCAATCTACTGAGTTTATAAATTACAAAGCATATTTACTTATTTACCAAGGTATGCTCTACGAAATGATAAATACAAAAGCAAGCATAACTACAGCTATTGATATTTATCAAACAATTATTAACAACTTTCCTCAAAGTCAATATCGCATTCAAGCTGAAGACAGACTATTTGCTCTTAATAAACCGGGATCTACAACTAATAATACAACTACCCCAATTCCTCCAATATCTCAAATCTCGGCATTCAATAACAAAATTGTTTCAAAATATGAACAATTAGACAAAAACAATTATTATTTACAATTTGGTGTATTTAGCACTCAAAAATCAGCAAATAATTACAAAAACATCTTAGATAAAGCTAATATTCCCTGTTTTGTAATCAATAAACCTGTTTCCGGAAAAACAATGTATGCTGTAATTCAAGGTCCCTTTAATCAAAAACCGGATGCCCTTAATCAACAAAATACATACGACTGCAAAAAATATAAATCTTTTTTATTCTTTGTGAATTAATTTAATCTATTATGGCAAAAGATAAAGTATCTCCTTTAATGAAACAGTTTTGGGATGTCAAAAATCAACACCCCGACAAAATTATTCTATTTAGAATGGGTGACTTTTATGAAACCTTCTATGAAGATGCTAAAATTGCATCCAAAATACTTGGAATAACCTTAACCTCAAGAAATAAAGCAACCGAAGACGCTCCTCCTCTTGCCGGTTTCCCATACCATGCCCTTGATACTTATCTTGACAAATTAGTTAAAGCAGGGAAGAAAGTTGTTATTTGTGAACAAGTAGAAGATCCCAAACAAGCAAAAGGTATCGTCAAAAGAGATATTGTAGAGATTATTACACCCGGTGCAATCTTAGATGAAAAGCTCTTAACTAGTAAAAATAATAACTTCTTATGTTCAATCTTTATCGAAAAAGATAAATACAATACAGGCATCTCATTTCTTGATTTATCTACAGGAGATTTTCTCTTTAGTGAATTCTCTTTAGAGTATTTAAAAGACGAATTACTCAGACAATTACCAAGAGAAATACTAGTTCAAAATCAAGAGAACTATGCCTTTATTGATAAACTAAAACTACCTTACCCTCATTCCATAAGTATTTTTGAAGATTGGCATTATGAATATGACTTATCTAAAAAAATGCTTAAAAATCATTTTCAAATTCATTCCTTAGAAAGTATTGGAGCCAGAAACAAGAAAAATGCCATCATTGCGGCGACTGCTGCTCTTAGCTACGTAAAAGACCTCAGAAAAGAAGAGTTGTCTCATATTGCCTCAATAAGATTTTATTCTATTGATAAATTTATGATGATTGATGAAACTACAAGGAGAAATCTTGAACTCTTTTCTACTATGCGGGATAACACAAAAGAAGGAAGTCTAATTGATATTATTGATGAAACAAAAACACCTATGGGATCAAGACAACTTTACCAATGGATGAGTTATCCTCTAATAAATGAATAAGAGATTATTCTCAGACAAGAAGCTGTTGAAAACTTTAAAACCAATATAGCCTGGACAAAAGATTTAAGAGAAATTTTACAAGAGATTGGAGATTTAAGCCGAATTATCAGTAAACTGGCAACCTTTAAAGTAAACCCGAGAGATTTACTAACACTCTCAGATTTTTTAGAATCATCTCCTAATATTATCAACATTTTAAATTACTTTAATTCAGAGATAATTAACAATCTTAAAGCTAAAATAGGTGATTTTTCTGATATTGTCAGTTTAATTAGGAATACTCTTCTTCCCCATCCTGTTATGACAATCACAGAAGGCAATATTATAAATGATAATATACATTCTGAACTTGATGAATTAAGAAAAATTTCTAAAGACGGAAAAGGTTGGATAGCAAGTTTAGAAGATTCTGAAAGACAAAACACCGGTATTAATAGTCTAAAAATTGGTTTTAACAAAGTCTTTGGCTATTATATTGAAATCACTAATAATCATAAAGACAAAGTTCCTGAAGATTATATCTGTAAACAAACTCTCGTTAATTGCCAAAGATATATTTCCCCAATCCTCAAAGAACACGAATCCCGTGTCTTAAGTGCAGAAGAAAGAATAAAAAATATTGAATATGAAATCTTCTGTGAACTTAGAAAAACTCTAAGTGAAAAAGTAAACATTTTACTTGAATATGTTGATATTATTGCCCAACTTGATGTTTTATCTAACTTTGGATTTATAAGTTGGCAAAATAATTACACAAAACCTGTTTATAATAATACAGGCGAATTAATACTCAATTCTTGCCGTCATCCTGTTATAGAAAAATTATTAACAGAAGAACAATTCATCCCTAATGATGTTTTTCTTAATGAAAAAGATTTTAAAATTGCTCTGATAACCGGTCCTAATATGGCAGGTAAATCAACCTATCTTAGACAAATTGGGCTATGTATTATTCTTGCTCAGATTGGCTGTTTCATCCCTTGCGATAACGCTTCTTTGCCAATTGTTGACAGGGTATTTACCAGAGTTGGAGCCTCCGATAATCTGGCAATGGGACAAAGTACTTTCTTAGTTGAAATGATAGAAACCTCTAATATACTTCATTCTGCAACTAATAATTCTCTTATCCTACTCGATGAAATTGGAAGAGGAACAAGTACTTTTGACGGTCTCTCTCTCGCTTGGGCAATTGTTGAATATATTCATAATAATAAACATATCTCCGCAAAAACTCTTTTCGCTACCCATTATCACGAACTTACCGAACTCGAAAACATCTTAGAGGGTGTTAAAAATTACAACATTTCAGTCAAAGAATGGAATGATCAAATTGTTTTTGTCAGAAAAATTGAGCGTGGTGGTGCAGATCAAAGTTATGGTATTCAGGTTGCACGATTAGCCGGTATTCCAACCAAAGTAATCTACAGAGCTAAAGAAATACTCAAGAATCTTGAGGCTATAGAAATCAGTCCTCAAGGCTTAACCGCAAGAATTAAAAAACAACTTAATAAATCTAAGCAAGTGAACCTCTTTGACTTAATAGTAGAAGATAATGATCATAAAGACAAAAGACTTAATCAACTTAGAGATATGATTATTGATGTTGATATTAATAATTTAACCCCACTTCAAGCATTTGAAAAACTATCTGACTTAAAAAACTTTTTACTTGAAGAATAGTGAATAAGGAGTAAAAAATGATAAATCCTTGTGGTTATGAATGTGATTCAAAATGTCCACATTTTCAAAATACCTGTGAAGGATGTTCAATTATTGAAGGTAAAGTATTTTGGGCAAAATATTATAATAAAACAACCTGCCCAATATATCAATGTGCAAAGGATAAAGGCTATAAACATTGTGGTTACTGCTCAGACTTACCTTGTAATATCTGGTTTGAAACAAGAGATCCATCCATTACTGACGAAAGTATTATTTACAAAGAAATAGAAAAAAGAATCAAACAATTAAAAGCAAATATGTAATAATATCAAACATATTAAACAAATACTTTAATAATCTAATAATCATTCTCAAAAAGATTGTTGAATAATTTCGTTGAGCGAGCATCCTTGCTTGCACTAAAAAACATAAATCATTTACATACAATATTTTAGAAAACTATAAACCGGAAGCTTATAAAACATTTGTTATGCGAGCATCCCTGCTTGCACTAAAAAACATAAATCATTTACATACAATATGTTAGAAAACTACAAGCTGGAAGCTTATAAAACATTTGTTATGCGAGCATCCCTATTTGAATTAAAAAACATATACTGCTAATATAACAATAAGCTAAAGTAATTATTTACTACTATTATCATTATCAAATACTCTCATACTTGGTCTTATTACCCCTGCTCTGATTTGAGTCTGAGGTTTAAGTAAAACATATTTATTAATAAAAGGAGACAGATCTTGAGTCAGATCTGCAATCTCTTGATTTACAAAGCCTTGTAGTATTACGATAGAAAAAGGAATATCTTCATCCCCGGTAATGGCGACCCCGATATCTTTACCAAGAAAACTTTTCAGGATTTGGTAATTTATAGTTTCGCAGACAAGCCCTTTAATCTCAGCTTGTATAAGTTCATCTATATCATCATAATGACAAATTGAACTTTTATAAACTATCTTATCTTTTAAAGCACTCTTACCATAAACTGCAAAAAGTCCTCCAATATCTTTTCCAAAACCAATCTTGCCGGCAATGTTTATCGTTTGAGCCTCTATGATTAAATCTTTATTGTCAAAAATACTCTTAACCTTACCATAAGCTTGTGAAAATAGCCTATGTGGTTCTTTATCATAACAAATAGTAATCGTTCCTTTTTGAGTGTCAATTTTTTGTATAGTGCCTGTATAAGGCGAATGCAATAATAATTTATTGCTATAAAATGGGAATAGTGGTGATCCTTCATAAATCATATCACCTTCTTTTCTGTTCATACACTTTTTTAAATCTCTGGCTCTTAATATCCTATGGTTTTTAGATCTTGAATTTATGATATTCATCACATCAAGTTCTACAGGCGTCATAGGATAATCCTGAATTTCTTTGAAAATTATAATCCCGATTTTATGACAGATTGTTTCAACTATACCTTTTACCGGAGATAAAATATATTCTATGTTATTTATTTTTTTATAATATACCATAGGGGAATCATTAATAGATTTACTAATTAAACTCGTTTCTTCCTCCTTAACATAATGTGGATTATTGAATATCATTTGATTCATTAAAACAACGTCACCTACCTTTATATGTAAATTTTCACTTATTTCTTTTTCAGTAAAAACATCATCTACCATTCTAAAAATTGATACAATATGGATTTTAGGCGGAGGAAATTTATTCTCTCCCAATAAGGTATCCGGAGTGACAACATGAGCAGGCTTGACAAAGATATCACCTTTATATGGCAAAGAAAACTTGATATAATCTAATGAATATTGATATCTTTGCATTAAACTTAAATCATTTTTTGTCTTTTTTCTGTCCAATTCTTCGCCAATAGAAGACTTGTTTAAGTTAATCAAATTCCCGGCTAATTCATTGTATGGGTTTAGTTTCCTTAAGATTATCTCAGCTGATTTATAAGTATTATTAGAGTTTCTTGTATCTATAATCAAGGGGATACCCTTTGTAAGGGTTAACTCTGTTTTACCCTTAAACAATTCAACATTACTAACAGTCACTTTTTCATCTTTATCAATCATTTTATAAAAAAAATCATTTGCTTTTACAGAATACTTGGTTCCATTAATGCTAACACTTATTGACATACAGCGGATTAACTCTACTCTAACATAGATTGCCAACTTCTCATAGCACGCATCATAAAGTAGGGTTTCAGCAATATCTTCATCTAAGGTTGATAACACTCCTATATGAGGAGAGATGAAATGTTTATCACGCCATAACTCGGTAACGCCAAAAGAAGTAAAACTCTCTATCATCATAAACAGAGCTTGCTTTTTACTCGAATGGCTTATCACACCACCAGAACCAATAAATATACTTAAATCTGACAAATAAAAAGATTGAGAAACATCAAAAAGCGGATGATACTTGTCCTGCTTCATTATCATCTTTAAAATATAATGATAAAGGGTGTCATGTATGCCAAAATACATTTGGAAATGTTGTGCGATAGATAGTTTTATTCCTTGTATTGCTGTAATATGTTCAATAAATGTATCAATCTTATTAGTTGGATTAGAAGTCGGAAATAATATTTTATTACCAATGTAATTTAAAAAATAATCTTCATTTGCAAAGTTTATTGTCTTTAAATATGGTTTAAAATTATTTTCAAAATCACTGTTAGCTATAATATTTCCAATACTATAACTCATGCCATAATTTGCACTGACACTTCTTTGATGCTTTCCTAAAATATACGAGAATACATCTGTTGTCGCTCCTCCCATATCAGAGGCTATGACATTTTTATGCTTTTTACCTAAGACCTTCATTGTATTTAAAACTCCTGTTGGAGTTGGGATAATATCGACATCGACAATTTTCTTAACAGGTGCATAACCCGGAGCATGTTCCATAACATTATTTAAAAATAACTCATGCATCTTATCTTTAGCAGGTTCAAGATTTTCCTCTTTCAATTTAGGCCTTACGTTATCAACTATGTGTAAGTCATATTTCTTTGGGAAAACAGTATTTATAAAATCTAACGCATTCTCATTACCGGCATAAACAAGAGGTATCTTTTCATCATGGATAAACTTTTGAGCAATACTCGCATTCCTGACCAAATCAGCCATTCTGAAAACACTAAATAAAGCTCCACCGTTTATTCCTCCACAAAAAAGTATTATATCCGGGTGAATAGTGTTTAGTATCTGAATCTTTTCTATGCTTGTTCTGTTGTCATCTATAGCTAAAGTGTTGAGAATTACGCCACCAACTCCATAAGCAGCCCTCATAGCAGAGGCAGCAGAATCTACCAAAGTCAAGCCAACTACAAGAATCTGTAAGCCTCCTCCGGCACTACTCGTAGCTAAAAAAGTAACATCCTCTTGTAAAACCAAATCGTCACTATTGTCAGATAAAATGTTTATATTATGTTTTACTTCTAAACTTTTGATTGAGTTTTTTATCCCGACTTTTACATCCTCAAATGGCTTCTCTACTGTAGTCGGCGACATTTCAATACCAACTAAATTATACTTAGTATTATCTTGTTTAAGCAATAATGCCTTTGTGGTTGTACTACCTATGTCAATTATTAAGATATATTTTTTAGTCGCTTTCATAATTAAATACCTTTAGTATTATTAAATGGCTGTTGTATAATTACAATAAATATTAGTAATACCATACTAATTAGTTATCATGATATCATACAAAGCTCTAATTCTTTATTTATTGATAACATTATCAATAATTATATATCTATTAACGACTTGCAGGTGTTCTACCGGGCCAAATAACTTCTATTTCTATTGGGATATATTTACCAGGATCCGGATACTCAAAAAATTCTCCGGTATTAGTATTTTCTAAAATCAAAGTAGTATAATCACTCATATCATTAACGTAATTTGACAAATCAATTGTAACATAATCTTCAAACGAATTAACTGTCATACTACCAATGAAATGAATTATTCCATTATTATCTTCTAAGTATATATTCATTATCATCGTATCATCCTGAATAGGATTTCCTGTTGAAGCTATTAATGGTGCAGTAAAAACCATAGCAATAATAGCAATTATAATTATTTTTGTTATTTTATTTAACATCTTTTTCTCCAAAATTTTTTTATTTTTTATCTCTCATTTTCATTACTACTCATTATTGGTTTCCGCAAGTAAGATGGAAATAGGAGTTTGAGTAGCTAGGTGAATTTATTATGACATCCGATATTGATGTTTTTGTTATAAGAGGCATAGCCGTATAGTATAGTATAGTATAGTATAGAGCTATTGATAAAAAATTTGTTAAATTCAGAAATTTTTTATGTGAAACAGCATCTTTTATGCAGATTAAATCACCTATTATGACAGTAAATTCTGCATTTTCAGCGTTTTTTTTAGCCCAAAATCTCGCCTTTTGCAAGTTTTTTCTCCCTGCTTTTTAGAGGTTTAACTAATTGATTGCCTTAGTTTTGAAATTAACGATTTCTTTATTATTTTAACTGTATAATGTCAAATTTAGCATCTTAATCTTTTGTTGTCAATATAAAAATATTATTTATTTTAAACTTTAGCATTTTTAAATATTATCTTTACTTAGATAATCAATTATTTACACTGTAGGTGTTAACTTTTAACAGTCCGGTGTGAGAGGCTGTCTCAAAATAGCAGAAAAATTCTACAAGCCGGAAGCTCGTAGAACCTTTGTTGTGCGAGCATTCTTGCTTGCACTATAAATTTCTTAACTGTATGAAGATCATTAAATAAACTCCCTACAAGCTGGAAACTCGTAGAACAATATTTGATATTATTCAACAGCATCATTTAATAGTCTCCTCGGGGTATGAATGAATTTTGAATAAAAATACTTGACAAAAAAACAAATGAATAGTATATTAAACGTATGAGAATTATTATAATCTTTGTAATTGTATCTATATTTTGTGCTTGTAATGTGTTTGAGCCTCGCGAGGCTGATGCACCAGGCAAGATTGCTGAGTGGAATCATTATGTCACTTCAGCTGATCAATGTGTCGAAAATCTCTTATTTGCATATAATTACAGAGAAAATATTTATAAGTATAGTGATATATTAGAGGAAAACTTTAGATTTTATTTTGATACTCAAGATATTAATGATTTTACGTTACCGAGTAACTGGAGTAAAACTAATGAAATTGATATGCTTATAAATCTATATCAACAGTCAGATAATACTCAAGAAGTTACTCTTGCACTTTCTAAAATATCCGGACAGTCAGATACATATCATTCAAATGATGCAGATATTTATAGATTTTATGAATTATATGTAAATCATAATATAACAAATGTCAGTCAGTCCTTTTCCGGGAAATGTCAATTACATTTAGAAAAAGGTTCTGATGGTTTTTGGCGTATTACTGAATGGTATGACTTTAGAGATGAAAGCGAATGGACATGGGGAAGGATGAAAAATGCGTTTTCTTCATAGGCTAATTGTTTTATCTTCTTTATTTTTTTTACTTGCGTGTTCTAATCCATTTAATCCGGATATATCTAAAAACAATGATATTACAAGGGATTATGTTTATACGCCTAATACCCCCGATAATGTTTTAAGAAATTTAATGCTTGCATATAATCAGAAAGATTTAGAACTTTATAAAAATTGTCTTGATGAAAGTTTTAGATTTCAAGTTTTGAGTAATCAAGCTCCTGAAATAGGCTTTGATTGGTGGGGTTTTGAACAAGAAATTGAGTATCATAAAAATTTATTTAATAATGGATCATCTGACGGAAAATTTAATTCTCCAACAAATATTCATTTAAATTTAGAAATACCTCCTAGTACAATGTGGTATATGGATAATCAAGTAGGTCACGAAGATTGGGTTATCATCTCTTGCCCGTTTTATTTACAATTAAGTTTTAGTAATTATCCGGATATTGTTGCCTCAGGATTTGCAAGATTTCATTTAAAAGAAACTAAAGGCAGATGGTATATTGCCATTTGGGTTGATGAGTCAAATCAATAATTTTAGCATTTTTATGTTGAGTTATAAAATATTCATAGCATAAATTAATTGAAATTCAATACAATGTATATATTTTTTGTTAGAGGTAAATAGCTTGTGAGATTATTGGGTATTGATTATGGTGAAAAAAGAATTGGTATAGCTCTTTCTGATCCATTGAAGATGTTTGTAAAACCATTTTGTACATTATCAAATACAGGTGAAAATGATTTAATAAATGAAATAAATAAAATCATTAAAAGTCAAGTTGTTGAAAGGATAATTTTAGGATTACCTCTAAATCTTCAAGGTGAAGATACTATAAAAACTAAAGAGATAAGAGTTTTTTATGATTTCTTAGTACAAAATATATCTATTCCGGTTGAACTTTGGGATGAGAGATATTCGACTGCAGATGCTAATGAATATTTAAAACAAAAAGGCTATAATTGGAAAGAAAGTCGTAAGGTTGTTGACCAAGTTGCCGCAGCCGTAATTTTGAGGAGTTATATTGATAGCAAATAGAAGATTAATGGAGGGATTATTAAGAAAATTTTAATAATTTTACTTATTGCTTTTATCTTTGTAATCGCTACTTTAACATATAAATTTGTTAATCTTATTGTTAGTCCTGTATTTGTTGATCATATCTTATGCGAAATAGAATATGGTCAAAATGCTCGTTCAATTGCACGTACACTATATGAGCAAGGCATAATAAAAAATGAAAAGTTATTTTATATATTGGCAAGATTGAAAGGTTTAGATAAAGATTTAAAGGCGGGTTATTATCTCTTTTATGGAGACCTTAATATGATTGATACTGTACAAAAAATCTTTACGGGTGAAATTATTGTTGAAAAAGTTATTATACCGGAAGGTTCTTCTATGTATCGGACATTAAAAACTTTGGCAGATTATGAAATAGGCGATTATGAAAGATTATTGAGTTTAGCTAATGATAGAGATTTTATTTATGATTTAACCGGTTTCCCTGTAGATAAACTGGAAGGATTCTTATATCCTGATACTTATATATTTAGCTATAATATGCAAGAAGAAAATGTTTTAAATGTAATAACTAATAATTTTTTTAAAAAACTTAATGAAGCAAATGTAGATTTAACAGATAAAGACAGATTGTACAAAGATATTATACTGGCATCAATTGTAGAAAAAGAAGTTATTTTTAATGATGAAAAGCCTGTTGTATCCAGTGTTTATAATAATCGTATAAAAAAAGGGATGAGATTACAAGCTGATCCGACTGTTACTTATTATTTAGAACCTGATTTTATTCATAAAAGGCGATTAACTTATAAAGATACAAGATACAAAAGTCCTCATAATACTTATGTAATTAACGGTTTACCGCCTACTCCTATCTGTAGCCCCTCAATTACTAGTATTATTGCTGCTCAAAACCCCGATTCAACTAATTATTATTTCTTTTTTGCTAATAGGTATGGACGCCATATATTTTCAGAGACTTATTCTCAACATTTAAGAAAACAAAGAAGTAGAAGATACTAATGAATATTTATTTTATTAGACATGGAGAAGCAGATCATCTTAAAGAAGACTGGTATTGGAAATTATTTACCCGTAAAGAATTTATCCTTAAAATGATAGAATGGGAAAACGTAAATCTAACAGAACAAGGCTATTCACAAGCTGAGAGCTTATCTAAAAGATTACCGCGAAATTATAAATTAATCTATTCAAGTCCTCTGCCTCGAACAAGACAAACTGCTAATAAAATAAATATCCATAATAAAGTGATTTTATATGATAATTCTTTAAAAGAAATTATCACTTCTCCTCCAAAAATATTTAGCTTTATGAAATTACCTATAATTGTATGGATTTATATATGTATAATTGTCAGCTTATTTAATGGTCAATTTATAAAATTTTTTAATCAATGTAGAGATATTTATAAAATAATTCTTACGCATGATGATGATATATTAGTAGTAAGTCATACAATGAGAATAAGAACATTAATTTATTATGCTTATCTTTGTCCTAAATTAAAAGTATTATCAACTAATTATAATACTTGTGGTGTTTCTGTTATCTGCAAAAGATTAATTAAAATATCTGTTAAACAGCCTTGTAACGTCCCGAATATATAAGCAAAAATAAAAAAGGCTTTGAGCAATAATGTTGTGCGAGCACCCTTGCTTGCACCAAAAAAACTTAATTATAAAGGCTGTTGAATAATGATGGGACTGTCCAATAATGTTGTTGTGTGAGCATCCTTGCTTGCACTAAAAAACCTTAAATGATAGGTATTCAATATTTTATGAAACTACAAGCTGGAAGCTTGTAGAACAATAATTGAAATTATTCAACAGTCTCTTATATTAAAAAATAGAGATAAAAAAAAGCCGATCTCAACTTACATTCATTTTGCTTATTGTAAGTCAAGTACGGCTTTTTATATTTAGTATTTAAATCTTATTCTTTATCAGCTCTTTTTCTTTCAGTATGATTTAGATTTTTCTTTCTCATTCTGATACAAGCAGGAGTGATTTCCAAAAGTTCATCATCACCGATATATTCTAAGGCGAGTTCGAGAGAAAAAATACGCGGAGGCACGAGTTTGATTGCATCATCTTTACCGGATGCCCTCATATTTGTAAGTTTTTTCCCTCTACATACGTTAATGACTAAATCTGAATCTTTAGTATGTTGTCCTACAATCATACCGGCATAAACTTCTGTATTGGGATTGATAAAAAAGGTTCCTCTTGGTTGAAAATTATTTAATGAATAACCTAAAGCTGTACCGTTTTCAAGTGCAATAAGTGAGCCATGTTTATTTCCTTCAATATCGCCTTTATAATCATCATATTCATAAAAACATTGGTTGATGATGCCGGTACCCCTTGTCTCAGTTAAAAATTCATTTCTGAAGCCAATAAGGCCGCGAGCAGGAACCTTGAATTCTAATCTTGAGTAACCTTCAACTGCAGCAGTCATATGAATTAACTCGCCTTTTCTCTTGCCAAGCATTTCGATTACAGGACCGACAAATTCTTCAGAAACGTCAATTATTGCAAGTTCAATAGGTTCTTGAATCCTATCATTTTTTTCTTTGAAAATTACTCTTGGTTTTGATACTTGAAATTCATAACCTTCCCTTCTCATATTTTCCATCAGGATAGATAATTGAAGTTCACCTCTACCTTTGACAATAAAGGCATCGGCATTGTTAGTTTTTTCAATAACAAGTGAAACATTAGTTTGTAATTCTTTTTGTAATCTTTCCCAGATTTTATTTGAAGTAACCCATTTTCCTGAGCGACCCATAAAAGGAGAGTCATTGACTAAAAATTCAAGAGAAATAGTAGGCTCATCAATATTTATAAAAGGCAGAGCTTCCGGGGCTTCTTTACCGGCTACAGTTTCTCCAACATCAATAGTGCTTAAACCGGCAACTAATACAATATCACCTGCACTTGCTTTTTTAAGTTCTTTTTTTCTTAATCCTTCATAAGTGAAAATATTAGTAATTTTATTGAGGATTTTATCGCCGTTTCTTTTTAATAAATAAACTTCTTGTCCGACATTTAATACTCCATTATGAATTCTACCGGTACCCATTTTACCGAGATAATTATCATATTCGATTGCAGAAATAAGCATTTGTAACGGTTTCTTTTTGTCTCCAACTGCATTTGGTACATATTTGATAATCATATCTAATAATGGTATAATATCTTTTGGAGTGTGATCTAATTCTTCGATTGCATAACCTTCTTTAGCTGATGCATAAATTACAGGAAAGTCTAATTGATTATGATCAGCATTTAATTCTACAAATAAATCAAAAATCATATCTAAAACTTCATTAGGTCGAGCATTAGGTCTGTCTATTTTATTAATAACCACTATAGGATTTAACCCTAATTCCAAAGAATTTTTTAATACATACTTTGTTTGAGGCATTGGTCCATCAAAGGCATCTACTAATAATAAAACTGAATCCACCATTTTCATAATACGTTGAACTTCTCCACCAAAATCAGAGTGACCCGGGGTATCAACAATATTAATCTTGTAATCGTTATAATGAAAAGAAGCGTTTTTTGAAAATATAGTTATACCGCGTTCTTTTTCTATATCATTAGAGTCCATAACTCTTTCTGATATTCTTTCATTTTCTCTAAATACACCACTTTGCCTTAAAATAGCATCAACAAGAGTTGTCTTACCGTGGTCAACGTGTGCTATTATTGCAATATTTTTTATTTTTTGCATTGTTCTCCTTTATCTTAATTTATTGAATAAGTAGTCATCATTTTTGATATTTCAAATCAGTCAAGAAAAAGCGAAATATTTATTTATTCTTATTCTGCAAACTCTCTTTATTTGAAAGATAAATTACAATCCCATTCCATATATGATGAGATATTAAGTAAAATATTGAGGGTAAAGCTACTATCGAATTAAAATTGCTTAATCCGGTTATAATTGATAATAGTGTGTTTTTATGTCCGTTTGTAACAGGGCAAGTAAATCTCATATTAGTGTTTTTCTTAGTGATTAAATATCCCATTAAATAGTAAATAAACGAAATAACTAAAGTAAATGAAAAAATCAATATCGCTTCACTTATAGGTAAGTCTTTAATCTGCTTTGCTGAAGAAGCTATAACTACTGTAACCATAAATAATTGTATGACTCCTTTAAAAGGGTCAATATTTGTTAAAATAAAATCCTTAAATTTAAAAAAACGCCTTGAAATTAAAGATAATACTAACGGAATAAATATATAAATTGCAACACTTTTAAAAACTGAAAACGGAGAGGCTATCTCAGAAATATTAATAAAAAATAAGCTTGGTAATAATGCATATATTAAAGGTGAAACCAAATTAAATAATACTAAATTAGCTACAGCAAATTCCACATCTCCTTTTGATAATCTAACTATTATCGGAGACCCTAAAGCAGGTGGAGTTATTACAATAATAAATAAACCTATCCTATAGTCAATACTTAAAAATCTACTTGCATAAAATACCACTATTGGTAAAATAATCCAATTCATTATTGGGAATAAAAGTAATTCTTTTCTAAAAAATTTATGCATTTTTAAATCTAATCCTAAAAATGAACTAAATAATAAAAACATTAAACACCAAGATACTATAGGTCTAAAATATGATAGAAACGGCATAAAATAACCAATTATAATTGATAAAATTAATAATTGTCCCATCCATTTAGCGATTATATCTAATATTTTCAAATTTTTTATTCTCCTTATTCTCTGTTTATTTTTATTTAAAATAAATGTCAATAATAATCTTAATAGTTCTTTGAAAGACTTCTAAACTTGATAACAAAAAGCAATAAAATGTATTATCAAAGCAATTAATTATGGTTCAAAGAATTAATAAGTTTTATATAATATCTTTTTGATTAATGTAAAAGAAAAGCTACCTCAAAAAGCCTTCGATACTTGAGCTAAGCTATTGAATTAAATTATTTAATTAATTATTGACAATTATTATTAAATATATTAATGTAATTTTAAATTATAACATAAGGAGATTGTATGAATAAGAGTTTAATAAAATACATTGAACAAGCAATTAACTCAAATCTTAATAAAAAAGCACTTTCTGACTATCAAGGTAGAACTCTTACCTATATGGAAACAGCTCAACAAATCAATAATCTTCATTCTGTATTCAAAAAAATGAATATCAAACATGGTGATAAAATTGCCTTAATTGGTAAAAACTCTCTCAATTGGGCTATAGTTTATTTGTCAGCAATCACTTATGGTGCTGTAATAGTTCCGGTTTTACCGGATTTTCATTCAGCAGATGTTATACATATTCTAAATCATTCAGATTCAGTATTCTTGTTTGCTTCAGTTAATCACTTTGAACAAATCGATGAAACACAAATACCAAACATTAACATCGTATTATCTCTTGAAGATTTCTCAATATTATACACAAAAAAGAAAAATACTGAAACTGTCATAAATAAAATAAAAGAATCCTCTTTCAATACTACACTTAATGAAGTAAATTTTAAAGATTATCCATTGGATAATTTAACCAGCTTAGTATATACTTCAGGAACTACAGGCTATTCAAAAGGAGTAATGCTTTCTTTAAATAGCCTTACTCAAAATTTTATCTATGCTAAAAATAATATGCCACTTAAATCCGGTGACAACATATTATCTTTTCTTCCTTTAGCACACGCATACGGATGTTCATTTGAATTTATCTTTCCATTTTGTATCGGATGTCACATAACCTTTTTAAATAAAATACCATCTCCAAAAATTATAGTAAAAGCCTTTTCAGAAATTAAACCACAGTTAGTTTTATCTGTGCCTTTAGTGATTGAAAAAGTATATTTTGCTCAGGTAAAACCTATTATTTCAACAACGAAAATGCAAATATTACTTCAAACCCCTATCATAAGTAAAATTATCAAAAAGAAAATTAACGCCAAACTAACTGATGCTTTCGGTGGGAACTTTCACGAAATTGTCATCGGTGGTGCTGCAATGAATATCGAAGTAGAAGATTTTTTCACTTCTATTGGTTTTAAATTTACTATAGGATACGGGATGACTGAATGTGGTCCATTAATAACTTATTGCCCATGGAACAAAAGAACGCCTCATACGTGTGGAAAAGTCGTTCATTCTTTGCAAATCAAAATAGATTCTCCTGACCAAGAAAATATAGTCGGAGAAATATTAGTTAAAGGTGCAAATGTAATGAATGGATATTATAAAAATCCTGAAGCTTCTAATGAAGCTCTCGATGACGAAGGATGGCTTCATACCGGCGATTTAGGTATTGTTGACAAAGAGGGATTTGTTTATATAAAAGGCAGAAAAAAAAATATGTTACTTGGTCCTTCCGGGCAAAATATTTATCCTGAAGAAATTGAAGCAAAATTAAATAGTATGAAATATATAATGGAATCATTAGTACTTGAAGATAATGGTAAAATAGTTGCATTAATTTATCCGGACTATGCTGAGATAAACAATGATAACTATTCAGAAAAAGATATTGAAAAAATATTAGAGAAAAAACGAAACGAGATAAATACTCAATTACCTGACTATTCTAAAATTATGAGAGTTAAGCTTGTTCCTCAAGAATTTGAAAAAACTCCAACTAAAAAAATTAAAAGATTTTTATATAACTACTAATTATTCTTTCATTCCTGATGATGTATAACTTGCCATAATACTTTTCTGAGCAAATAAGAACAAAATTACTAACGGTATTATGGTAAATGTTGAAGCTGCCATTAAAAGCGTAGTTTGTGATGATGATTCTTGAGAAAAATAACTCAATCCTACCTGTAATACTCTAAGCTCAGGATCGTTTGTCATTATCAAAGGCCACATAAAACTATTCCAAGAACTTATCACTGAAAATACACTTGCTGTCGCAATAACAGGCTTAGATAAAGGCAAAATTATCTGAAATAGAGTTTTAAATCTTGAACACCCGTCTATTGCGGCTGCATCTATTAAATCTTGAGGTATAGTTTTAAAATGTTGTCTAAGTAAGAAAATTGTAAAGATATTAGCTATCCAAGGAATAATCAAGGCTTGATATGTATTTATCCAACCAAAATAATTAAGTAAAACATAAGAAGGAACAAGATATATTGGTTGAGGTACCATCATCATACTAATAAAAAAATAAAATAAAAAATCTCTACCTTTAAAACGCATTCTGGCAAATGCATAAGCAGCTAAAGCAGATGTTATTAAAACGCCAAACAAAGTAGTAAAAGCAACCAATAAGGTATTAAACAAATATCTTGCAAAAGGAACTTTTTCAAAAACTCTTTTAAAATTTAAAAAATGTAACTTAATTCTTTTAATTTCTTTTAGCTGTGTAGAATTTATTGTATGAAAGGGATATACAATTTTACCGGTATCATCAATTAGATTAACCACTGTAGAATCACCTTTTATCATCACTTTAGAAACTCGCCAAACAGTTTTACCATCATCATAAGAAAGGTATTGCTCAATAGGAATAAAACCGGTATGACCTTTATTCACTTCAAGTTGTGATTTCAAGGATGTACTTATCATCCAAACAAAGGGAGCTATCATAAATATTCCAAAAATAGTCAATATTATATATGAAAAACTATTTTTTAAAAATGTTTTTTTATTTCCTGACATAATTTTACCTTTCATCTTAATAATGAACATTTTTTTCCATTCGTTTTTGTATTAATGTTAAACCAAGGATGATTATAAACAGGACTAAAGCTATAGCACTTGCATAAGAAAGATTTTGAGCTTCTCCAAAACCATTTTCAAAGATATAATAAACTATTACCTTAGTTGTGCCTGCCGGGCCGCCTATCGGTGGTCCTGTCATCAAATATACTTGTGAAAATACCTGGAAAGTTGTTATAGTAGTCATCATCAATACATAAAATGTTGTCGGAGATATCAGAGGTAAAGTTAATTTAAAAAATTGTTTTATTTTATTTGCCCCATCAATTTCTGCAGCTTCGTAATAACTTTCCGGAATACTTTGTAAACCTGCAAGATAAATTATAGTATTATAACCTATGCTTCTCCATACAGTTACAATGATGATTGCAAAGAGTGCTAAAGATGGCCCTCCTATAGAATTTGGGACATTAATGCCAAAATTTTCAAATAATAATGTAAAAATACCTTTGCTTTCATTTAACCATCTTAAAGGAATTATTCCAAAAATATCTAAAAATGCATTTGCTAATCCGGTTTGTTCATTAAAGATAATTTTCCAAACTATTGATAAAGCAACAAGAGAAGTTACAAAAGGGATAAAATATATCAATCTAAAAAAACTTTTAAAAAGTTTAATGTGATTTAAAAATACTGCAAAAAATAATGAAAAACATATCGTTAACGGAACTACAAAAATCACAAGATAAAAAGTATTCAGCATTGATATCCAAAATTCTTTATCTAAAGTTAATGATACATAATTTTCAAATCCAATAAATTTACCTATACCCGTGATATCCCATTCAAAAAAGCTTATGATAAAAGATAAAATTATTGGGATAAACCTAAATAATACAACAATTATTACAGCAGGCAAAACATATATCCATGGTGATAGTTTTTTAAACATCTCCACTCCCTATAAACATTTATATGTTTTCATCTTTGATTAATTGCATTTGCTTGTCAATTAATTTTTATAAATAAATATTATTCTTTGTTATGACTCATCTTATATACTTAAATATCAACATATTACGGCAAAATAATAATCTTATACAAGGGAAATATCTATTCTTTTAGAATTTTTTTCTTGACATTAGCACCAGAAAACTATTATGACAGTCAATATTAAAGATATCTAATTGGAGGAGTAATGGCTAGCAAAAATTCTTTTTCATTTTTTGAAAATTTAAAAGAAATGTCTCCGGTCAGAGCAATAGCTGAAACTGTTATGAACAACCCAAAGGTTCGTAAAATTTCAGCTAAAGAAGCTTATGAAATGGCTTTAAATCAACCGGGAGTTAGTGAAACAGATTTACCTATTTATCCTGAATTTGCAAAAAAAATCGGGCTTAAAGAAGGAGCAAAAGTATTAAACGATTGTCATGGTAAAATTATTGGCAGAACAGCAAAAGCTCGCAGATTTTACAACCGTTTAAATACTTTAGACAAAGTTAAAGTCGAAGGGGATTTAAGAGAAGCGATGTTTCAGATGGAACAATATCCATTAATCAAGACAGAAGCAGTGCTCGGTATGGATAAAGATTTAATGATTAAGGCTACTTTTGTAACAACTGAATCAGATGTAATGAATGTTTTTAACTGGTTATGTAATTTCACACCTTATGAAATTGCTGAAGATATTTATAAACATTCACCGGAAATTCCAATAATTGACATAATCATAGTTGCATTTAATGAATGGACTTGTAATGATAGTTTTTACAATAATGTAGGAGCTCCCCAACTTGCCTTAGTAGATGAAAAACAAAATGTAATCTTTAATCTCGGTATGAGATATTTTGGAGAAAGAAAAAAGGGTACTCTAACCTTAGCTTGGACTTCAGGAATGAGACTTGGGATGGCTGCTTGTCATGGTGGTATCAAAGAGATTGACTTTACTAACTGTGAAGATAATTCTTATCATAAACTCGGAAAACGCTCAGTTGCCTTCTTTGGTCTTTCAGGCACAGGAAAATCTTCACATACTAATTCTCATGATAACGGCGGTACATTACCTAAAGGCTTTAAAAAGGTAGTTTTACATGATGATGCGTTCCAGATAGATGTTGAAAATAAATTATGTCGAGCTTGGGAACCAACTCTTTTTGATAAAACAGATAGTAGAAAGCCTGATAATCCGGATTGGAAATATATGATTTCCGTAATGAATCATTCCTTGCTTGATATAAACGGCAAAAAATTACCTGTTGGTCTTGACTTAAGACAACAAAACGGTAGAGCTTTAATTGACAGAGATGTGTTAGGCAATTGGGTAAACAAATGTTCTTTCCCTATGGCCTTATCATGGTTAATGAAAGACAGTGTCTTACCTCCTGTAATTAAATTAACAAATCAATACCTTGCTGTGGCAATGGGTGCTGCCTTAATTACCAAAAGAAATAGAGCTGAAAATGTTTCTGAAGAAGATTTAAAAAAATTAGTCTTTGAACCTTTTGCTAATCCGTTTAGGGTATATGAATTATATAAAGATGTTCAATCTTTTATTAAAGTACACGAAAACGGTGCTGATTTTTACTCATTTAACTCACTTGGTTACTGGAAAAACTCAGATTCAGAATTAGAAGCTATACCTTTACAAACATCATTAACTCTACAAACAGCCATTTTAACAGATAAAATTGAATGGGAAGATTGGGATTTATTACCTGGTGCTCAAATACCAAATCAAAAAACTGTTGATGCTGTTTTGCCGGGCTATTATGAAAGATATAACCCTCAGTTAAGAAACAATTACAGTGAATATAAAAAATTATTACATGACAGATTCCAACAAAGAATTGATTTCCTTAAACAATCTGACGTTAGTGAAAAACCTGAATTACTTAATAACCTAATTAATGCTTTAAAGGTTTATGTTTAAATATATATGTGGCAAAATAAAAAGATTGTTTCACAAAAACAATTTTTGAGTGATGTTACAGTTTTAATAATCTCAGACAGGGATGGATTACATCCCTGTTTTTTTATTTATTCAATAGGATTTTAAATGTTACATAATATATTGCAAAATAAGAAAGTTATACTTGCTTCTGCTTCACCTCGACGTAAAGATTTATTAAATTTAGTAGGAGTAAAGTTTTTACAAATACCTGCGGATGTTGACGAAACAATCTTATCGTCAGACCATTCAAACCCTCGAAGATATGCAAAGAAAATTGCTTTAAAAAAATGTGAGTTAATAGCCGGTAATAATGATATTGAATGTATTGTAATTTCAGCTGACACAATAGTTTATCAGAATAAAAAAATACTCGGTAAACCTAAAAACTTTGATGAAATTAATGAGTATTTAACCTTGCTTTCCGGTAAAAGCCATATCGTTTATACAGCTATTGCTGTTAGTTATAAAAACAATATCATAGTTGATGTTGCAAAAACCTATGTTACCTTTAAACATCTTGAAATTGATGAAATTAGGCAATATATTGAAACTAAGGAACCTATAGATAAAGCCGGTGCTTATGGTATTCAAGGCTATGGATCACAATTTATAGAAAAAATTAATGGTTGCTATTTTAATGTTATGGGCTTTCCGGTAAATCTATTTTTACAAATAATACAAAAAATCTTATAGGATATATTATGAAAACTCTTTTTTATAATGCAAAATTTTATTCTCTTGATGAAAAGAACAACACTTATTCAGCAATTTTATGTGATAATGACAAAATTATTGAAACTTATAAAGATAATTACCCGAATATTGAAGCTCAAAAGATTAACTTAAACAATAGCTTTGTTTTGCCCGGTTTTATCGATACTCATACTCATAGTTTTGAGGGAGGGCTTTATCAACAAGGGGTAGATTTAGAAAATTGCAATTCTATTGATGATATTCTAACCTTACTCAATCAGGCAAATATAATTTCTGATATGATTTTCGCTTGGAGATTAGATGAAAATAATCTTAAAGAAAAAAGATTTCCAACAAAACAAGAATTAGATAAAGTAAACTCACATACACCTATACTTATCAGAAGAATAGATGGACATTCTTGTATTATTAATACTCCTGCAGAAAAAATGATACTCAACAATAATAAACTTGATTATGCTTTACCGGATAATGGCATTTTATCCGGAAGCTTAAATGATATTGCTGCACATACTTTTCATAAAAATCTTGATAATAATGCAATTCTTAACTGTTATAAGCAAGCTCAAACAATTGCTTTGCAAAACGGTCATACTACCATCCATACAATGATTGGTGACGCAAACCAAAGTATTTTACACTACCCTTTGATGAATGAACATTTAAATGATTTTATTATAGATTTTGAAATTTATCCACAAAGTTTTAATCTTGAGCAAGCTCTAAAATATAAAGCTAAAAGAATCGGTGGTTGTATCCTTGCAGACGGTTCATTTGGTTCATTTACTGCCGGACTGTCACAAGCATATCAAGATAAGCCCATAAATGAAAAAGGTAAGCTTTATCAAACTCAAAATTTCTGGGATACCTTTATTGAACAAGCTCACAAAAATAATCTACAAATAGGAGTTCATTGTATAGGTGACGAAGCCATAATGCAAATCGTAACGGCTGTAAATAAAGCCCAACTTAAAGAAACTAAAGATTTAAGACATCAATTAATCCATTGTGAGTTAGTTCGAGATGATATGATACCGGAAATAAAAAAAGCTCAAATGTATGTTGTAGCTCAACCTATGTTTGATGCTCTTTGGGGGCAAGAATACGGTTTTTATCACAAAGTTCTTGGAGAAAAAAGATATAAAAAATTAAATAGATATAAAACTCTCACTGATAATGACATTATTGTTACCGGCGGTTCTGATTGGTATATAACAGATCTTGCAGCCTTAAAAGGTATTAATGCGGCAGTTAACCATCATAATAAAAATGAAAGATTGTCTATCAAGGATGCTATTAAACTTTATACTGTCAATGCTGCAAAACTTAGCTTTGATGAAAATAATAAAGGAATGATTAGAAAGAATTTCAAAGCAGATTTTGTTTGCTTAGATAAAGATATTTTTTCAACAAACTCAATTAATATAATAAAAGTTAAAAGGACAATTAAAAATGCGAAAATTGTTTTCTCAACAGAAACTTAATAATTTTCTCTCAATGATTGATGACGAATATCATCAACATCAAAATCTTATGTTAACTGATATTTATAAACTCTATATGCAAAGTATTTACGGGCCGGGGCATATAATCAGAGATAAAGAAAGTGCAAAAGAGTATTTACAAATAGAACTTTCACAAAAAGATGATTATATTTCAAAATATCAAGCAAATTCTGAAAATGTAGTCTTACATAATTATAAAGATAAATTTAAAACTATAAGTAATAATGAAATAATTTGTCCTTGTATAATTTTAACGTGTAATCCTGTTTATTCTTATATTCGTTTAAGTCTTCAAGTAATTAAAGATAAAATAGTCTCATTTAATGATTTTTTTGATAGTTTTATTTATTCTGTTGAGGTTCAAAGCTCAATAACAGAAGATGAGTTTATTGCAAATTGGTTTGCTATTTATGAAAAAATATCTGAAAAATATAATATTAACAAAATTAAAGAAGAAGCTAATTTTATAAAAATAAATCTACTCAGAAGAAATTTTTTATTCAGTCATTCTAAAGAATATCATCAGAATTACTTCCCTTCTTATAGAATAATTAATCTCAATTATATTGACAAGTATTATGAAAAGATATTAGATTTTTATTATAAATAATCAAAGAGCTTGAATAATATCCATCATTGTTCTGTCTACCTTCTTTTTGAAGGAAGCTTATTAATTGACATTCTTGAGACTGTTGAATATTTCAGTTATTGTTCTACAAGCTTCCAGCTTGTAGTTTCATAAAATATTGAATAACTATCACTTAAGGTTTTTAGTGCAAGCAAGGATGCTCGCACAACAACATTATTCCACAGCCTTTTCTTGTATTTAATAAGTTTTTAGAGCAAGCAAAGATGTTCGTACTGCATTATTATTAAACAGTCATAATATTATTTAAAGCCGGATTAATCATTATTATTTTTTTGAATATTTTTTAATTTGTTCCACCATTCAATTCTTTTAGCAATATCTTTTTCAAAGCCAAATTTGCTTGGTTGATAAAACATCTCTTCTTTTAAATTATCCGGGAAATATTTTTGATAATAATAATGATTTTCATAATCATGGTCATATTTATACTCACTACCATAACCAATGTCTTTCATTAGTTTTGTGGGGGCATTTCTGATGACATAAGGAACAGGTTCATGACCGGTTTCTTTAGCTTTTTTTTGTGCTAGTTTAATTGCTGAATAAACCGAGTTTGACTTAGGAGCTGTCGCTAAATAAACTACTAATTGTGCAATACAAACATTAGACTCCGGCATACCTAAAAACATAAAAGCATCTTTTACTGCGATAGCCTGCACCAATGCATTTGGATCTGCCAATCCAATATCTTCAGCAGCAAACCTTACCAATCTACGAATTATGTACAAAGGGTCATCACCGGACTCTAACATCCTTGCCAGCCAATATAACCCGGCTTGAGGATCAGAGCCTCTAAGAGATTTATGTAAAGCAGAAATGAGGTTATAATGTTCTTCACCCTTTTTGTCATACATTAGAGTTTTTACTGATAATACCTCTTGTATTGTGTTTTCATCATAAATTTTATTTTCATTAGTTTCTATCAGATTATTAAGGCATATCTCCAGCAGATTGATTGCTTTACGGGTATCTCCTCCGGCTGAATGAGCTAAAAAATCTATTGCTTTTTCATTAAATAATTCAGATTTCTCTTCAGCAGTAAGTATTTTTATTATAATACTTTTAATGTTTTCTATTGAAAGTTGATTCAGAATAAATACGTGACATCTGGATAACAAAGCAGATATGACATTAAAAGATGGGTTTTCTGTTGTCGCTCCGATTAGAATGATAGCACCTGTTTCTACATAATGAAGAAAGGCATCTTGTTGTGAACGATTAAATCTGTGTATCTCATCAATAAAAATTATGGTAGGCTCACCTGAAATTTTCTTTTGTTGTTCTGCTTCTTTCATTACCTCTTTTACTTCTTTTATGCCCGATAAAACAGCACTAAAAAATATAAAAGGTAAATTTGATTTTGTTTTAAATAGTTGAGCAATTGTAGTCTTACCGGTGCCGGGATTACCCCATAAAATAAAGGAAGAATATTGTTTATTGCTAATCATCTTTTTTAATATTCCATTCTCATTTAAGAGATGTTCTTGTCCTAAAACGTCAGAAAAATTCTGAGGTCTGTATTTTTCAGCTAAAGGCAAATATGTCATAAAAATCCTTTTTAATAATGTTAATTGTTAGTACTTTACAATTGTATCAAACGATAAAGCAAAACTTAAATTGTGATTTTTAATAAACTCCATAAACAAACGTAAAGATGCCTTAATTTGACATTCTTTTGAATAACTTAAATACTTTAATATCAAGCTGTTTCTACAGCAAAAACAATCTAAACACAATGTCTTATCAGACTTCAAGTATTGTCCTGCATTACGATAGGATATTGCATTTTTAATAGCTTCAAAACTTAGATTCTCAGTTTCAGGGAAATGAAACCCAATATTGTGAAAACTATCCTGATGATTGTAATATAAAGGTATTGAAACATCTATTTCTTTATTAACCATAAGACAGTTTTTTAAATATTCTTTTGTATTTGGAGATACTTCTATTTGTTTTGCATAAAATACAGAAACATCCTCAGCCTTATTTATAATCTCATTTATGTTTGGTAATTCAGAATAAAGAAAGTCTTTTTTAGGTTTATAATGTTCAAATATTTTTTCTATTAGTAAGTGAGTCGAACTGCCGCCAGTTACACTTACAAATCTATTGCTTATTTGTGTTGAAAGCCTTATTTTGTTTAAATCATTTAAAGCTAAGGGGATGAGTTGTTTTATGTCGTTTAGGTTGGTAAACTCGTAAGAAATATTTCTATATTTATGTTCAATATCTTTTTCATTGTACTTAGGGTGTTGTTTCATCATGGGACTATTAAAAACTAAAGCAGGTTTACCTGTTGCCATAAACTCAAACACAATAGATGAAACATCAGAAATCATTACATCAGAAGCAAGAAAGGCTTTAGCAATATCATAATCATCATAATAATAAAAATTATCCGAGATAGAACTTAATTTTCTATACTCAATTTGCCAATTTTCAAAAGCTACTCCATGTAATTTCATAATCACATTATAATCAGAAGGTATAAAGTCATTTATCTTATCCTGTAAGTATGGAACAATACTAAATTCAGGATTAAAGGTAGGAGCGATTAAAACGGTTTTCTTGTTTATGTCTAACCCAAACTCTTTTAAGATTTCTATCTTGTTTAATTTTGGTTTAAATATATCATCAAGTTTAGGCATTCCGATGATTTCAATAGGTTTATACAGGTATTTAGAAAGAATATTTTTATGTATCTGACCCGGTACTGCCATCAAATCAGCACAATTTTCTCTATAAGAAAGATTATTATCTGTAAAAAAACTGCCTTTTGATATTGTTCCATGACCAATATTAACAATGAAACCCTTGTCTTCAATGGCTTCGTAAGAAGAGTCTGCTATTATTGTAACGTCAGGATTGTAATCATTTAAGTTATTCAACCAGAGTACTTCTCCCCTACATTTCCGCAAAACAATGTCTTTTCTTGCCCCAACATTTGGATGTTTAAAATTAGATTTCTGATAAAGTGGTGAATATATTGCAATTTCAGCTTGATAATCAGAATTCAACATATTTATGATGTTTTTAAATAACTCAATATGAAATTCACGCTCTACATAGAATAAAAATTTTGAGGGTTTACAATTCAACCTAATTTTCCTTTTATATAATTAAATATAGTTACAGCACGATTAGCAAATGTTTCCTCTTTTGCAAGGAGATAAGTGATTTTTGCTTGCCTATGTCTTTCATCTTCATTTTGCAGGTAATACTTTATCTTATTATGCAAATCCAATGGTTCTTGGCAGGTTATCATATTATATTTTTCAATTCCAGGCACATAATCAGATATCTGAAACTGTTTCATCAATGCTAAATCAAAGCACCTATTATTAATAAATCCAAACTTTGCCATTGTATCCTGATGATTATTAAGAACAATTTTTGCAGAAGAATATAAATTTGGCAAGTCTTTCCACTCCACAAAATCACTTAAAATGTATTGTTCAGGAATGATATTATGCCAGGATGCACCGACGATTTTCAAGTTAAAATCTATTGTATTTTTAAACAAATCTTCAACAATCTTTCTTTTTGCACCTGATTGAGCATTGTGATTATTACCAACAAAAAGTACATCAAATTCTTTATTTGTCTTTTGTTCTGAAAAATTATGTTCATCTCCTGCTTGTGGCAAAAACTCAGCAGTAATCAGATTTTTTTGAAGTATTTCTGTATAATATTCTGAGGCAATAAATAGTTTATCGTAAGAGGAAAGCTCTTCAATTGTGTTTAATTCAGGATGATTTATCTGCCATAAAATCTTTAAAGGTATATGCTTAGGAGGAGAAAAGGCTTTCAACCCTCTAATATTTATCAAGATATCATAGTTAGTTGCTTTTTGCCATTCATCCATATATAGAATATCAGTATTTATACTATGACTTCGTAAAGCTTTTTGAAAACTTAAAGCATAATATTTATCTCCCCAGTTATCAAATTGTCTCTGATTTGAAGGCACACATATTGATATTGCAGATTTTAATCTATTGATTTTCTTGTTAACATTAAAAGACTTATTCACTTTAACTCCTTGTTTGACATCATATATGTATGATTATATACTGTCAAGCAAAAATAAGGAGACTTAAAAAAATGGATAGTATCAAAAATAATAATTATGCAATATGCAATTTTGATATGACAAAAAAACTATTTGAATTTAATTAGTAACACATAGAGTGATTTGAAATCTTTCTGGAGGTCTCAGACACACTTTATTGGACATTTCCTATAATACATAAATAGGGTATATTCCTATGCCCTAATATTTAAGTATTTGATTTATGTCATTATTTTAAAAGTAACATCTTTTTATTAATAACACCTTGATTTGTGTTTAACCAGTAAAAATAGATTGTTTTTGTCAACTGAAAAATGAACACTTTTCAAATTCAAAAGTGAACAGTTAAAAAATTAACTCAAATAAATAAATTTAATGCCATATAGGTGGTGCGGAATGTGAAATTTTAGCTATATCAAAGAAGAATTTAAGATAATAAGCACAAGTTTTAGAGGCTGTCCCAAAATAGCAGAAAACGATTCAAACCGGAAACTTTACGGCTCGTCCAGTCTGTCATCCTGAACGCAGTGAAGGATCTCATCTTATTGATTTGTAGTACTTTAAAGAAATCAAGGAGATTCTTAGCAAACTCAGAGTGACTGCCGAGACGAGCCGTCTCGGTTCGTGCGTTAGTGATGGATAAAAGTCAGAAAGTGCAAGTCTTTTCAGAATCTACATCAAAGGTTCTGTAGTTGAAAGTAACTGCGTCATCGTGAGGTGGGGTGGAGAGCAACCGGAAACAAAAGACCAGTCCGTAGCGATTGCGAACTCGATTCAGCAGGTAATTGTGTCGAACCTCCGAACCTATGGCGAAGACTGTTAATGGAAAGAAAGCTATTAATCGTAGTATTATTTTCATACACCTGACAAATTACTTGATGTGTAAGTTATGTCGGGACATTACATGTGGTTGGAGATGGAATGGTCAGAAGGCTTTTATCAGTAAGCTAAGAGACCTGAATGCAGGCAGAGAGGCATTCAGGAGTCAGAGCTCTCATAGTAGTGTTGATATTCAGGACAACATAACCTGAAAGTAGCGAAGGGGGAGCAGGATAATGAATTTTGAAAGGAATTATTGATGGAAACAAAATGTTCGCTAGTGTCAGAAATGACTAAGCAAGGACAAGAAGTCCCAGAATCAGCTATAAGGCACAGATGGAAATGGACAGAACTTTCAGTATGGACAGACAAAATGTTGACATCTCTTGAATATAGTAGGTTTTTCTCTACAGCCGAAACCCATTATGAATTATGTCAATCTCGATAAAGAACAACTCATTATCCGGAGAGCCGTGTGCGGGAGAACTGCATGCACGGTTCGGAGGGAGGGGAACTCAGTAATGAGATTTCCCCTACCCCTATCAGTTTCATTGATACATTTGACATTTTGGAACACCCTCAAAAGGTGGTGTCACTTTTTTATTCAGTTGATTTCACTTTAAATACTAATTTAAGAAAAATAATATTTTTTAAAATTCTGCTTGACAAAAATTACTTCATGAGTTAATTATTACAAATAAATTATAGAGATAGATTTGGATAGTAAAAATTTGTACATTGATTGTGTAAGTTATAGGGACAGTGTCCATCTGAAGTATGATTTGATTAAAACCATTGAGGGCAGAAAATGGTCAGCAACTGAACAAGTGTGGAAAATTCCTTATTCAAAAGACTCTCTTCAATTTAAGTTTCTTAAAAGAAATTATGTTGAGCAATATACTAAAAGGTTATTTCAAAAGTTTTTCAAAAATACTTCTCCTAATACATTGAAACAGAGTTTTGCTACATATTTGCTTGAACATGGTACGGATTTAAGGTATATTCAAGAAATTCTTGAACACAAAAGTTCAAAAACACCCGAAATCTATACACATATTACTGCATCGGCAAAAGGAAAAATTAAAAGTCCTTTGGATAATTGGGATTGAATAATGATAAATAATTTTGATACTAAAGAAAAAATACACGCCATATTGCGTATATACACCCTAAAACGGAATGTTCACGCAATAGAGTTGCATTGTACAAACGATTTATACCCATGTTATTAATCAAGAGGTATGAAGTCCTGCCGATTTTTAGTTTTGGTTGCCAATATGAGCAACATATACAAGAAAATAAACTAGGAGAAAAGATGATGAAATTCAATAATAGTAAACAAATAACAATTAACAAGCAACAAAGATTAGGTAGTCATGAAGAGCTACCTTTGCTTATTTCATTAGTACACCTAATCTTATGTTATATCTACAAAAATTTTGAAGGAGTAAGAAATGGATCTAGTTATAAAAAACTGTAATAATATTGACTCTGGAGAAATTACACTCAAGCCAAATGTCCTTAATATTAAATATGCGATAAATGGAACTGGTAAAACATCTGTTTCAAAGGCGATTCAATACTCTTTAGATGAGAATTATTCTCTAGATGATTTGATACCTTTCAAATTTAGAAATGGAGAGGAACTTTCCGACGAAAATAAACCTTCTGTAATAGGTATTGAAGGAATAAATAGTATTTCTATCTTTAATGAAGATTACGTAAATCAATATGTCTTTAAACAAAGAGAAATCCTTGCGAATAGTTTTGAAATATTTATAAAAAATGAAAATTATGATCAAAAAATAGAGCAGATTGAAACTTTGATTAAAGGAATAAAAGATACCTTTTCACAATCTGATTCCTTAAAAAACCTCATTGATGACTTAACAGAACTGAGTAATTGCTTTGGAAAATCTAAGTCTGGTTATTCAGCGGCAGGGAGTATTGGAAAGGGAATCGGTAAAGGTAATAAAGTAGCTCACATCCCTGAAGGTTTAGAGGATTATTCAGAATATATAACGAATGAAAATAACTTACAGTGGGTTAAATGGCAAGTTTCAGGTAGCCCGTTCTTGGATATAACAAATAAATGTCCCTATTGTACTTCAACAGAAATAGAAACAAAAAAAGAAAAGATAAAAAAAGTTGCTGAAGAATATGATGCAAAAATGATTGAGCATCTAAATAAGGTTTTAAGTGTTTTTACAAGGCTGAATGAATATTTTACAGACGATACAAATAGGAAAATTCAAGAGATTACAAGTAATAATGATGGTATTACTAAAGAACAAAAAACCTTTTTAATTCATGTTAAGGAACAAATAGATAATTTAATTGAGAGACTTTTGAAAATCCGAGAATTAGGTTATTTCTCGCTTAAAGAAGTCGATAAAGTCGCTGAGGAATTCGAGCAAAATAAGATAAATCTAGATTATTATGAATATTTGAATACAGAAAAAACCAATGGTCTATCAAATGAAATTAACAAAGCAATAGACTCTGTAATCGCTAAAGCTGGGCAATTAACTGGCGAAATAAGGCAACAGAATATTGGAATACAAAGAACGATTGAAAAGTATAAGAAAGAAATTAATACTTTTCTGAAATATTCAGGATATAAATATCAAATTGATATTGAATTGGATGAATCAAAAGAATATAAAATGGTTCTAAAACATAAAGAGCATCCTGATGTAATAAATAACGTCAACAAACATTTAAGTTTTGGTGAAAGAAATGCATTTTCACTAGTGTTATTTATGTATGACTCTCTTCACAAGAATACTGATTTGATAATTCTTGATGATCCAATATCTTCATTTGATAAAAATAAGAAATTTGCCATATTAAACATGTTATTTAGAGGAAGTGAGAGTTTTTCAGGAAAAACTGTGCTCATGATGAGCCATGATTTCGAGCCGATAATTGATATGTTGTACAATCTTCCCCATAAGTTTCAACCAAAACCTTTTATCTCATTTCTTTCTACTGATAATGGTACTTTGAATGAGATAGAAGTAAAAAGAGAAGATATTAAAACTTTTATGGAAATTGCAAAAGAAAATGTTGTGCTCTTGGATGAATCAATAAATAGAGCTATTTATCTCCGAAGATTATATGAAATTAGTTTAGATAAATCAGAAGCATATAATTTGATATCTAATTTATTCAAAAAAAGAGATGAACCAATAAATCGTGTTTACAATGAAGCTACTGGGGAGTTTGTTGAATTACCTATGACTGCAGGAGAAATAGCTACAGGTGAAAGTCAAATATCCGAGTATATAGAGGATTTTAACTATGATCAATTTTTGACTAGAGTAAAAGACACGAGTACTATGGTTTCGATTTATGAAAATTCAGGGAACAATTATGAAAAATTACAGATATACAGGATTATTTGCAATGAGAATCATGATAACGAGATAATTCGGAAGTTTGTTAATGAGACTTTTCATATAGAAAATGATTACATATTACAATTAAACCCATGTAAATTTGAATTAGTACCAAGCTATATAATCAATGAATGCAATGAGGATTTAAGGCAGTTAGGCTTAATTGAATAAGAGATATAACAATCGCATGCAACTGACAATTGTTTTGTCACAGATTTTGAAGTCGCTTCGCTCATTTCAAAATCTGCGCCAACCCTTCGGGACAAAATTGCAGCTGATGCGGGCGTTAGCAGTAAGGAGAGAATCGGATGTATGCAACTGAACAAGAATTTGAAAATCATTTGCGCTGTCTTATTAGTACTTACATATGCGCAAATGATCAAAATGTAATTCTTTTAGATAGTAAAAAAATTGCAGATATTGTAATTTCTAAAAATGGTGATGATCCTGGCCTTTATTTTATTGAAGTGAAACACCTTAAATCTAATATGGGTCGCTTGGGGATTGGTGGTATTAACGGTAGTGGGTACCAACCAGAAATACTAACTAAACGTCCAGATTATTTGGAATCAAATTTACGATGGGCAATGTACAGTGAAAAACATGACGAGAATAATGGCATTGTTTTTGTCACAACCGAAAAACTAATCAATTCGTACCTTCAAGGTGGTCAAGTTGGTGAAAAGTATAACGGAATCAAACAAGACATTTTTATTCATGAAACTGGTTTAAGTGATATTGAGTTTATTAGTTCAATAAAAAAATGGTTGAACTGCTAACCTGTCGCTTCACCAGACGCAAAAAGGCGTGCCCCTGATTTTAAGCGTTATGCACACCCTTCGAACTTAAAAGGAAAATATGGAAAATGTATCAGGTTTTTATGATAAAATAAACACGAAACCTTCTCTGGAATTGAAACATAATTTGTGTTTATGGTGTGATTTATTAGGGTTTGGAAAAGAATTATTTGAAAACCTGTTTTCGCCGGCATTATGCTCTACATAATTAATCCTAACTAAAAGACATTTACAATCTTATTAAACAAGTTTGCATTTTCTTTAATTTTAATCTCAGAGCCAAAGACACAGATGCAGTTTTGATTCATAATATTTTCAAGCATACCAGTATATTTTTTTAGCTTCTTTAGTGATGATTCAAGAATTAGTTCTCTGTCTCGTTGAATTGAGAATTGTTCTCTATTTGTGAAATGATATAAATCAGAAAGGCAACTCATTTGATATGGCGTTTTTGGGGAATCATATTTTCTAATAGCTCCAACTATATATTTTGAAAATTCTTTTTCAGAGAGCTTTAGTTTTTTTAAATAGTTAGGAATGTTATCATAAGCTTCAATGGTTTCTTTTAAGTTTGGGTCTCTGGTACTTGAAGCTATCACATCACCTTTAGTTCCTATATGAAAGGATGAACCGTAAGCTCCGCCTTTTACGCGAATTTTTTTCCATAAATAGTCTAAACTTATAATTTCTTCTAACACATCAAATTCACCATTAAATTTTATGTCCTTATTTAGATACCCTTTAGCTACAAATTGTGATCTGCTCGGGAGTATAAAAGCTTCGTTGGGTGTTAGAGGTTCAAAGTAATAGGCTTGACTATCACAATGAAAATGATTAAGATCATTTAATTGTACTTTTAAATATTCTTGTGTTTTTTTTATGTCGTTTTCAGGAGCTGTAATGCTTATTCTCGTTCTAATATTATTAAATATATAACGATAAGCTTCACAAAAGTTATTAATAATCTCATTATGATTTTTATTAAAATTCTTTAATAAGTCAACTAAGAAGAAATAATACTCAATCCCTTGAGTATATTCGCGGAATCTACCTATATTTGAGTAATAAGCACTGACTCTAAAATGAGCATACATATTGCTTAAATTCAGCAATAGCATTTCTGTAAAGGATTTATGCTCTAACAAGATTTCTTTTAATTTCTTATGATCATCAAAGATTGTATTTTGAATTAGTTCTTTAATAAGGTCAATCATTGATTCCATTTGAGGCATCATTGCTTTTGAACTTACTGAAAAATATGGTTTAAAATCATAAACATCAAGAGAATTCTCAAAAGCTCCAAACTCAAACTCTATTCCGCCGGTTTTCAAGTTTATTTGATTAGAAAACTCATTACTTGAATAGTTCTTTGTATTAATCTTTCCTAAAATATTTGTTATTGCTTGTGCATATTGAACAAGCTTTTTGGGTAGGTAAGTCGGGAAAAAATACATTTTTAGATTAACAATTCCATTAGTGAACTTATCATAATTATGAAATATAAAATCATTATCTATACTTTCATTAATCTTAACTGAATAATCAAAGGCATTTTTATCTATATCGTTTAAAGACATTGTCGGAATGGTAGATAGTAATTCATCGGAATCAAGAGAATTTTGCCATTTTAAAAGTTTCTTATTTTGTTTTAAAATATTATTTATTTCTGTAGTACTCAATGAGTTCTTTATTGTTTTTAGTTTTTCTTGTAAGTTGTAATGTGATTGTTCAGATAGCCCTTTTTTAGGTTTCAAGGTAACTAAAGCATAATGATTATTATCAAGCAAATATTTTTTTATTAAAGATTCAAAGTAATCTGAAGTAAGACCACTTTTAGCATTTTCAAGATATTTCTCATAACATAAAAAATTAATTGCATCAAAATCATGAATCCAATGAGGAAGCATATTCAGCATATATAATATTCCTTTTGGATAAATCGGGTGATTAGCCTCTCTAAGTTCAAATTCATTTATTGCAATGGCTGATTCTATCAATTCTTTATCAATACCATTTTTATAAATTGCTTGTAAAGCTTTAAATAAGACTTTTTTAAATTTTTCTTTGTGAATAACCTCTGATCCGGAGATGGTTATGCGAAGGGTAGGCTGTAAAGTATCTCCATCAAACACGCAAGAAACATCGTCACAGATATTAGATTTGATTATAGCATTTTTTAATGGAGACTCCGGAGTCTCAAATAAAAGATATACTAAAATTTGAAGAGAAAAATAGAGACTTGGGTCATTTTTCAAATCAAGCATAAAACCGAGAGAATGCCAAGTGTTGTTATTTTCATCATCTTCCTGAAGGATAGGATAATCACACTCTTGCTCAATTGGGGTTTGAAATGATGTTTGATAAGGGATCTTTGTATCTATTTCTGTTTTATTAAAGCGACTAAGAACTTCATTGTTAATCATATCTAACATATCTTCTATATTTATCTTGCCATAAAGGAAAAAATATGCATTTGAAGGATGATAATGTTTTTGATGAAAATCTCTAAACTTCTGTATTGAAAGGTCAGGTATTTCATCTGATAATCCGTCAGAATTGTTTTTATATACGGTATCAGGGAATAGTGCTTTTTGGATTTCAAAAGATATCATTTGATTTGGGTCTGAATAGAAATTTTGCATTTCATTATAGACTACTCCATTAATTGACATATCAGCATTTTTATTATCTAATTGATAATGCCATCCTTCTTGGTAGAATATTTCATTCATTGTAGCCAATTTTGGGAAAAAAACCGAATCCATACATACTTCCGATAGTATTTTAAAATCCTTATCATTAATGGAAGCAACCGGATATACAGTGAAATCATTCTCCGTCATGGCATTTAAAAATGTGTATAATGAACCTTTTAAAAGTTCTTTATATGGCTCCTTTAATGGAAATTTTTCAGAACCACATAAAACAGAATGTTCAACAATATGAGCAACTCCGGTATTGTTTTTTGGAGGTGTTCTGAAAGCTACTGAAAAAACTTTATTAATGTCATCATTATCAATATGAATCAGTTTTGCTCCTGATTGATTATGAAAGTAATAATAAACATTTGCATTCAGTTCAGCAACAAATCTCTTTTCTTTTAAATCAAATCCATTCATTTTAAAATCCTAACTATATTTAATTTCTGTAAGGATAATTGTAATGTGACAGGCAAAATTGCAATTCGTGACAAAATGATTGCACAGCTGGAATATCGGATATAATTTGGAAAATTACTACACTCTCAATAATCCTTTATCTGCCTGTATATAAAACAGTTAGCTAAATGATCGAGTGAGAAACCGGCTGCAAAACCACCCTTAATATGCAAATTTATTGTCACTTTTTCCTGCAAAACGGCATAAATTGCAATTTATCTTTTCAAAGTGGAGTACCGATCTAACTATTTATTAATCTGTAAGTTATGCAGACGGAAAAATCACTTTTCCATTTGCAGCTTGCAGTTTGGGGTGTCACATTACAATTATTATTATCCTCACTATTATTAAGCTTTATAAAGATCGTTAATATTTTTTTATATTTAAAAACAATATAATTTTTCTTCTTCTTTTTTGTCAATTATTTTTTTCTAATTCTTAATTTAATGCTTCGAGACTGTTGAATAATTGTAAAAATAGCTCTATAAGCTTCCAGCTTGTAGCAATTTATCTTATTGATTTATGAGAATTTATAGTGTTTTCAATGTAAGCAGGGATGCTCGCATAACATTATTATTCAACAGTCTTTATATTCTTCATTACTCATATATTTCACTTCTGTTTAGAACGCTTACAATCATTTTTTTTACAGTATCAGCTTCGTCTGATTTACTGATAGCGATGTAAAGTGTTAAAGAAGCTAAAGCTTCATTAGAGATAATAGTGTTGTTGTCATTTTTAAGCATATTGTTTTTTTCGAGAAAAAGTAAAAAGCAAGCAGCGGCTATCCGTTTATTTCCATCAATAAAAGAGTGGTTTTTTACTACAAAATACAGCAAATTGGCTGCTTTTTCTTCGATAGAGGGGTAACAATCAACTCCATCAAAGTTTTGCCGGATTTGATTTATTGAGCTTTTAAAGCTGTTATCTTTTGGCAAAGCAAAGATATCTGACTTAAAATTAGAATACATTTCTTTGATTATTTTTAGATAATCATCATATTCAGGATAGATTGTTTCTTTAATCGTTTTTCCTTTTTCATCAAGATTTTTATGATCATAATCATCAAGCAACTTTAATCCTTTAGAAAAAATTGATAGCCATTCATTTCCATTTTCTGTATTTTTAATCTGTACGGCTACTGCACGGTTTAATATACTGATCCCATCTCTTAATACCTTTATTTCCCGGTTTTTCTGAGCTAAACGCTTCTCATTAACAATATATCCTTCAACAAGATAGTCTTTTAATCTCTTTGTTGCCCAGATACGAAACTGGGTACCACTAATTGATTTTACTCTGTATCCGACCGATATAATAACATCAAGGTTATAATAATCTAACATTTTAGTTTGTGTTTTGTCTTTGATAGCACCATGTTGAGTGGTATGTGCAAATTTTGCACATACCTCATCTTTATTAAGTTCGCCTTCATTGAAAATATTTTGAATGTGTCGTCCGATTACAGTTCTGTCTCTGTCAAACAGCATTCCTAATTGCTCTTGATTCAACCACACTGTCTCTTTTTCAAATTTAACTTCAACAATAGAATTGCCGTCTTTACTCTGATATATTTCTATTTTATTTTCCATTATAAAAATCCTTTTCTCTTTTTAGGTGTGCTATTTTGTATTTCAGGGTTGTATGTTTCTGCCGTTAAATGATTTAATTAGTAAATCTTATATTCTTCAAGTCTATCAGATGCTTCTCTTTAAGTTCTTCATCTGAGATAATAAAGAATTTCGGAGGACTTATACAGACATCCTGATTTTTTATCTTTTTGCTCTGGTAGGTTGTGCATGAAGAAATATGAATATCACTTTCAACATATTTGTAAGGGTGTAAATCTGAATTATATATAATTAATTTTTCTTCTCTGTTTATGCCTGCAAATGAAACCATACTTGCTTCTGATACAAAACCAATATGATCCTTTCCGCATTTAGTTTTAAGTGTTTTCCCTTTATATTCGTATTCAAAACTACAGTTTGTCAGTATATTGTCAGCTTTTATAAAAGATATATTTTGAATGTTAGTATTTAAGTATTTACCTGTTTTTTGTTCAATTTTTAAGTATGAACATACAATCGGTAAATTTGGTATGGTCAAAAAATACTGTATCAAAGTCAAACCTTTGCTTGGTTTAAAGTTTTCAATTTCAGTTTTAATCTCGAAGCCTGTCCATTCATTAAGATAATTATCTTTTTTAGTTATAAAAGTAGCAGTAGATTTTTCTTCAACAAGATGCTTCATATTTAGCCCTGGCAGTTTATAATATATACCTCCTGTCCAGGGATTCCACCATGATTTTACTGTTTTATGAGGATAGTTTGTATCTAACCATTCATTCCCTTTTGCTATTAGAGAAAACAGACATGGAGCAAAGTCAGGATTAGTCTTAATTTCAATTATACCATTATTTAAGCTGAGAAGCTTATCTGCTTGTTTTTTAATACATTCTGAATGTTTTTTTATAAAGACTGCTTTTTCATTTTTAAATGATAAGCTCTCATAATCAGCGATTGATGTAATTAGAACAGGATTTGGAAAATTATCCTTTAGAGTAACTTCAAAGTCAGCTTGATTTTTTCTTTCGTCTTCTTTGACGGTTAAAGCAAGAGGAGAAAATCCATCGTTTGAGGACTTAATTACTACCTCACAATCCATAGATTTTACTTTATTGTCAACCTGTGATGCAGTAAATGATTTTTCACAGAATGGATTTCCTTTATTTACCTCAAGGGCAATACTATGGATAAACTTAGTATCATCTGATTGCTCATTCAATGCATATTCTCTTGTTTCATTAGCTGTTTTAAATACATCATTAGCGATAATTACAGGTTTTGAAATTCTTGAATTATCTTTGCTAAACTTGTTTTCAAAGATTAAAGACCAACCATTTGTTTCAGGTTTTATGTCCTTATCCCAAATAACTGCGATTGAAGAATTGTTATTTTTGTTGAAAACCCAGTTTTCTGTAATTTTTTTTAAGTCCCAGTTTGTCAGTTCAGCATCATCAAAAAGATTATCATTTATTTGCATTACTTGATTATCGTACGGCATATAAAAATCATCTTTACTACAATTTATTGCAAAGTTTATACTGAATTCATTCATACTAAATGGAAATTCTAGAATTTCAATATAGTACTCTAATACTCCACTGTGATAAAGTTTATAGTTATTGATAAATTTACAGCCTTTAAAATCATCAGATTCAAGGTAAGTTTTTAGGGTTATAGATTCTGAATCTTCAATAAATTCGTGTTTATAAGCTTTTTTAATATCAAACTCAGAGCTGAAAGGTTTGCCAATTTTTGGAGTGCTTATGCCAAAGGCAGAGGAGAATATTTTATTCATTATAAAATAATTTGGATTATCATCTTTATTTAACCAACCCATATACAATCCTTTGTTTATCAGATAATTATGTTTGGTTTCTCCATATGTTGAGCCTGAGTAAGTATAGCATGCCAGTGAAAATATATCTTTATAATTGATAAGTTCTCCATTAGTTTTTGCAGTGATTTCTATTTCTTCTTTTATTAGAACAGATGTTTTGCAAATGACCTTCAGGTATAGAGATTTTTTTTCTTTTGCTTTTAATGTAAAGGTAAGCTTTTCAGGTAAGAACTTAATATTTTCATTAGCGGGCAGATTAAAGGTGTATTCGCAAGGTTCGTCAAAATTATTTTCCACATCTAAAATTAATTCATAAGGTATGTTTGGAGAAACAAGAGGTTTTGGGGTCGAGTGCGAAAAGCTTAAAGGGAAAAGTGTTTTAATACCTGTTTTAAAGATTGCTTTTTTATTATTGATACTTATTTCTGATTTAACACAAGGGTGAGTTTTCCATTCGTCTTGCTTATCATCAATTCTTTTAACAAAAAACTCAGCTTCGATTGATTCATTATCCTTTATTACTGTTTGATACTCATAGTCAAATTCAATATTTTTATCATTTACACCTTTGAGAGATAGAGATAAAGGCTTATTTGTCTTGTTTTTGATTTCGTAAATAACCTTATACTGTTTCCCAAAAATAAGTTGAGCTTGTGCAATGCTAGTTTTTATAGAGTACTCATTTGTTTCAACAAAGCTAATGCCTCGACCGGTTTTTTCATATTTAACAGTAAGTGATTTACCTTCTTTTTCCCATTGATAAGTGTATAAAGAAAAATCATTTACAATTTCACCATCAGGGCAAATCTCGATTTCTCTTTTGCAATCCTGATACCAATCTGCAGTTTTAAAGAAATCAGTAAATAGTTCAGTGTTTAGGACTGACGGGATAAAGTTCATCAGATGAGTTGCTTCGCTTTCCATCTTTTCCCAAAAGAAACCTGTTTTCTTATATAGAGGAACAGCCTTTGTATTTCCTCCCCACGTGAATAAATCTAATCTTGGATAATTAAGTTCAATTGTTTTTTCAATGGATTTTAATAGTAAAGCCTTGCCTATCTTTTTATTATAATACTCCGGTAAAACATTAATTAAATCAACATATAATGTGTTTTCATCATGTGAATATTTAGATAATTTGCAGTAGCCTATAACTCTTTCACCCTCCAACGCAATGAAGAGATTTAAATATGATGATTGTTCTTCTTCTGACATTACCATATTTTCTGTGCGATTATTTGTATGCCCGTTCCAGCCTTCTCTACTAAGGTTCCACATTTCAGCCACACCTTTGGCATAGCTTTTATTATATTCTACAATTTTTATACTAGTCATAAAATTTCCTCGTTATTTTTAATTTTTATCCTTTGAAAAATATTCAAAGCGTTGTTATAAAATACGTCATTATAATGCTTTCCGGGATGAGTTGCTTGATAAAATCAATTTATCATATCTGTCAGCTAAAATCAAAGCTGTTTTATACATATTCATAAATAGTTCTTGAGAACTAAACCTCCTATAATAGATAACATACCATTCTGAACTATATATTTATATATCTCCAATATGTCAATAAATAATTTAGTTGTTACGACCTCATTGCTTATCCCATATAAAATAATTACTATAAAAAGATTCATTGCTAAACTATATTTTAGCCAAGTTTATTAATTTTTTACATAACAAAAACTATTTTTAAATATGTATCTATTCTAACAAAACAAATATTACTAACTTTTTGCTGACAGAGCACTTATCACTTAATATTTAAGGCTGTTAAATAATGTTGTTGTGTGAGTATCCTTGTTTGTACTAAAAAACCTTAAGTGATAGTTATTCAATATTTTATAAAACTACAAGCTGGAAGCTTGTAGAACAATAATTGAAATTATTCAACAGTCTCTTTTAGATTATAGCTTATCGGCATTATAAAAAAATCACAAACTTTTTATCTTAAAATATTGTAATAAAATCTGATAAATAAAATTAGTTATTGACAGAAACAAGAAAATAAAAAAAATTATCTCAAATGATTATGAAGGTAATATGCAAACATTAAAACTTTTAGTTGAAGGCAGGGTTCAAGGTGTTGGTTTCAGACACTACATTTTTAAGTATGCTAAACGATTAGAGTTAAAAGGTTATGTTAAGAATCTTGATGATGGCAAGGTAGAAATTGTTGTCAATGGAGAAGAATCTAAGATTTCCGATATGATAAAAGTTAGCAGAAAAGGACCAACATTTTCGTGGGTTTATAATATTCAAGTTTATGATATTGATGAAAGCAATAAGGAGATATATGACGATTTCAAGATTATTTATTAAAATATTCTCTTCTTTATTTTTGTTAATATTTGTGTTTTTAAGCTTATATGCCGACACCATCCATACAGTTCAACGAGGTGAAACCTTAACATCAATATCCAAACAATATAAGATAAGTGTCGCAGAGCTAAAACAACTAAATAAACTAAAAAATGATAATATACAAGCAGGACAAAGATTAGTCGTTCAAAAGGTTAATAATAAAAAACCAATCAAATACACAGTTAAAGCCGGAGATAATCTGACATCTATTTCAAAAAGATTTAATACGAGCATCAAAGAATTAAGTGAATGGAACAATCTTAAAAGTAGTAATATTAATATAAATCAAGTTTTAATTGTTTCTTACGAAGGAATGGATACAGTAAATAAAAGCAATTCAAGCATTTCCCGGGCTACTCCCAAAAAACAAGAAAAGCCAAAATTTCATATTGTTAAAAAAGGAGATACTCTTTCAGATATTGCCAATAAATACAGTATGGACTTATTAGAAATCATCGATTATAATAAATTAACAGATGTTAATATCCAACCAAGTCAACGAATTTGGCTCGAAGACGGGCACGTAACAGAAACAAAATCTGAGAAATTACCAACAAACCTACCATCAATTACACGAAAATCTGAATCAGGTACTAGAGTACTCACTCATACTGTAAAAAGAGGTGAAAATCTATATAGAATAGCTCTCAATAATAAAGTTACTGTTGACCAATTAATAGCATGGAACGGTCTAAGCAGTTTAAATATAAAAGCAGGGCAAGTACTTTATTTAATGGATATTTCATCAATAAAAAATCTTGAAAAGATCGTAGAAACATCTCGTAAGGGTATTCCCGAAATCAGCACTCAGTCCATCTTACCGGTATCGCAGATAAAAATTCTTTCTGAGTTTGGTATGCGTTCCGGTAGATTACATAAAGGCATTGATTTTGCAGGTAGTCCCGGAGATCCTATTTATGCTGTTTTACCGGGAAAAGTTGTTTTTTCGGGAATTCAGCGTGGTTTTGGAAACGTAGTAATTATAGAACATAATAATTTTATTATGACAGTTTATGGACATAATGAATCAAATTTAGTATCAGTTGGAGACGATATTACTCAAGGTCATCTAATTGCAACCTTAGGAAGTACGGGAAACGCAAGTGCTCCACATCTTCATTTTGAATATAGAGTTAGAGGCGTTGCCAGAAATCCAAAAGAACTTTTAAAGCAACTTCCTTAAAAAAAAATAAAAAAAGCTTGACTTATTTAAATAAAAAATATTTTAATTATACTGTTATGAAAGATAAATATTCCATAGGTGAAGTGGCAAAGATTTTAAAACTGCATGAGCAGACTATAAGAGATTACGAAAGGCAACATCTACTTAAGCCTTCGAGATCTCCTAAAGGTAGAAGAATATTTGTAAATTCTGATATCACCAGAATTTCTCTTATTGCTACTCTTACTCAAGAAATGGGGTTAAACCTCGCCGGGGTTAACATTGTGATTTCTTTATCCAAAAACTTTAAAATGAGCGATGATGAATTACTCGACTATATCATAGACCATAAAAACAGTTTAGTTTTAAATCATTGAGGTATTAATGGAAAACGTATTTGACGATAAAGCCCTTCAAAGTTATTTAAATTCAATAGCTAAATATCCCTCTCTAAGTAAAGAAGAAGAAAAAAAATATGCTATTCTTGCTAAACAAGGAAATAAAAAAGCTAAGGATAAATTAATTAACTCAAATCTAAAATTTGTCGTCAAGATTGCATCTAATTATCAAAATAGAGGATTAAGCCTCTCTGAACTTATCTCCGAAGGAAACTTAGGTTTAATCAAGGCTATTGAAAAATTTGATCCGGAAAAGGATATTAAACTGATTTCTTACGCTGTTTGGTGGATAAAACAAAAGATACTCTTTGCCTTGGCTGAAAAAACTTCTCTTATCAGAGTACCTGTGGGGCTTAGTCAAACCGCTTCTAAGATTCGTAATGCTAAAGAAAAAATAAAAGTAGAACAAGGTATCGATGCAAGCTCAGAGCTCATCTCTGATGAAACAGACTTATCCTCAAAGGTTATTAGACAAGTTTCTGACGCTGTTACCGATACGCTTTCCATAGATGAAATGAATTATAATAGTACTAATGATGATTTAAATATTTTTGACTACATTGCTAATAATGATACTGACGATCCTAAATCACTATACTATAAAGAAAAACTACAAAATCGTATTGATAAATCAATTAATAAACTTGAATATCGTGAAGCCTTTATCATTAAATCATATTACGGGCTTGACGGATATCAAGAAAAAAATTTTGCTGAAATAGCACAAGAAATTGGACTTTCTCGCGAAAGAGTAAGACAAATACAAAAGAAAATACTTAAAAAAATATTCAATGAAACTTATGCAGAACAAGAAAACGATATTGATTTATTATTAAGTAACACTTACTAATATCCAATAGTTATAATATATTGAAGGAGTATAAATGATAGATGTTGATTTAATAGTTGAAGCAGGACAGTTGATAACCATAAATGAAAATAATGAGATTCTGGAAAATTATGCTTTAATTATTAAACAAAATAAAATTATTGATATACTACCTTATGAAAACTACCAAAGCAAATATCATTCGGAAAATATTATTGACGCCTCTAATCAAATAGTTATGCCCGGATTTATCAATACTCATTCTCATATTGCTATGGCATATTTTAAAGGTCTTGCTGATGACTTAGCTCTTGATATTTGGCTCAATCAATATATCTGGCCGGCTGAAGCAAAATGCCTAAACCCTGAATTTGTTTTTGAAGCATCATTAAATGGTATAGCTGAACTTATCCGTAGCGGTGTTACCTGTTTTAACGATATGTATTTTTACCCGGATGAGACTATCAAGGCTTGCAACCAAGCAAATATGAGAGCGTTAATAGGAGATATTACTTTAGATTTTCCTATGGGAGATTTTCATCATCCACAAAATAACCTTAAAAATTTCCATAAATATAAAAACCTAATCAAAAATAATGACCTCATAGATATTTCCATCGCTCCTCATTCAATCTACGTTTGCTCAAAACAAACATGGCTTAACTGCATTGCTGTTGCTAAGCAAGAAAACTGTATTATCCATACTCACCTTTCTGAAACTGAACAAGAAAATATAGATTGTAAAAAACAAAATGACGGACTCAGCCCAATTCAATATTTAGAAAGCCTTGGAGCTTTAGACACTAAAACCATCTTGGCTCACGGAGTTCATCTCGACTCAGAAGATATAAGCATAATTAAAAATAAAGATTGTTCCATCGCGCTAAATATTCATTCAAATTTGAAACTCGCTTCAGGATTCCCTCCTATCCCCGAATATTTACAAAATAATATAAACCTTTCTATCGGAACTGATAGCGTCGCAAGCAATAATAAACTAAGTTGTGTCGATGAAATAAGCACTATAGCTAAGCTCTATAAAGCTCTATATAAAAACCCAACAGCTATTTCCGCTAAAAGCCTTGTTCGTATGGCTACTATTGATTCAGCTAAAGCTCTCGGCAAACAAGATGTACTTGGAAGTTTAGAAATAGGTAAACTTGCCGATTTAATCACTATTGATTGCGATAACTTTTTAAGTAATCCTATCTATGACCCTTATTCATATATTGTATATTCAATGGATAGGCTAAATATAAATGATACTATCATCAACGGAAAAGTTGTTTTAAGAAATAAAAAACTACAAACTATTGATGAAATGCTACTCTTAAAAAATTCTCTTAAAAATAAAAATAATATAATATCAAGGATAAAAAAATGAACATTTTTGACTTAAATTTGGTAAAAACTTGTGTAAGTATCAAAGACAAAGATACTCTTCTAAAAGTAATGGTTGATGACTTACATTCAGCAGGATATGTGGATGATAAAGAAGGCTACTATAACGCTGTCAAAGAAAGAGAAGATGTGCTTTCAACAGGTATCGGGCATGGTATCGCTATACCTCACGGAAGACATAGTTCCGTTACAGAATTAAAATCTGCTGTCTATATTCTTAAAGAAGATTTAGAATATGAAGCCTTAGATAATAATCCTGTCAGAATAATATTTATGTTAGCAGTACCTGCTGTCTGTACAAGCGAATATATGAAAGTATTAGGTTATATTTCTAAAACTTTACACGATGAAGATAATCGAAACCTGTTTCTCGAAAGTGAAAATCCGGGAGCTATCTTTGACTTTTTAAAAAGGATGCAAGATGAAATTTAAGATAACAATCATACTGCTTTTAATAATGCTTGTTTGTAATTTAAATGCAATAAGTGATAAAGCTGGTACAAGCGGTTTTGCTTTTTTAAAGATTAATTATTCAGCCAGAGCAATGGGTATGGGCAATGCTTTTACAGGTTTAGCAAATGACGGAGATGCTGTCTTTTTTAACCCTGCCGGTATCTTACAAAACAAAACTAAACATATTAAAACAACCTATATGAGTTATATTGATGGACTTTATGGAGGTTCGATTGTTTATAGTACTGAATATAAAAACGGATGGCATATAGCTCCCTTTGTTCAATTTCTTGTATCAGAAAGCATCCCCCGTACTTTTGAATTAAATGGTAATTATGGAGGAGTTGACGGCTCATTTAACACTTCTAATGTAGTCTTTGGTCTTGCTTTAGCAACTGAAATACATGAAGTTTTAGATGCGGGTTTTAATGTTAAATATTTAAGTGATAAACTTGATTCTTATTCAGCTTCAGCTATTGCACTTGATTTATCTCTTTTGCATCAAACTAATAATCCTAATCTAAAAATAGGGGCTTCTCTAAAAAATATCGGTAAACAATTATCCTATTATACACAAGCAAAGTATAAAGAAAAATTACCTCTTACTATGACTGTAGGAGCTTCATATAAATACCTTGATAAAGGATTTATTAATTTAGATATCTGTCGCCCTTTTGATAATGATTTCTTTGGCAGGCTTGGATTAGAATACTATTACAATAAATACTTTACTCTTCGTACGGGCTTAGACAGCAGAATGAATGATTACAGAACAGACGAAAGCTTAGACTTTATGTCCGGTATTTCATTTGGAGCAGGCTTTAACTGGAACCAATATACTCTCGATTATGCAGCATCCTCTTTTGGTAGTTTAGGCTTTGTTAATCAAATCTCTATCAGTTATAATTTCTAAATTATGAAATTATTCCTTTTTTTTAGTTTAGTTGTTATTTTGCTTTTAACCGGATGTCAATCAACTGCTATATATAATACTCCGCAGACTCAAGTTAAACATAAACAACCTCAAAAAACAATCCAACAACCTGTTCAACAGCCGGTTCAACACACTAATCAAAAAGATGACGGATATATGATAGCTTCATGGTACGGACAAAAATTTCATGGCAAAAAAACTGCTAACGGTGAAACATATAATATGTATGACCTAACGGCAGCCCACAGAACTCTCCCCTTTGAAACAAAATTAAAACTTATAAATGAAAAAAACAATAAAAGTGTTATTGTAAGAATAAATGATAGAGGACCGGTTCCTTTAGAAAGAGACATAGACCTTTCATATAAAGCGGCACAAACTCTCGGTTTTGCCGATATCGGAATATGTAAACTCAAAGTTATATATCTTGATGAATAAAATTTTAATCTAAAAGAGGTTTAAACAATGATAAAAAGAATTATATTAATATTATTATTACTAATGCTTACAATGTGTATGTATGCTCAATCCGTATTCTCTTTTCAAGGACCGGCGGAGATGTATTATACCCGTGATGTTTTCTCGGAAGGAATGGGTGGTACCGGTTCAGGAGATTTGTTTAGAAGAAACACCGGTCTTGTCAATCCTTCTTTAAGCACTACATATAACAGAACAAATTTTTCTACAGCTTTTATTATGGGGCATCTTACTTATAAGAATAAGACTTCAAGCTTTAAAGATGATCAAGGTTATTTGCCGTATTTTAATTTAATTATCCCGATAAAACAACACAGATTTGTCTTTCATTATAACACTATCAGCACAGGAAAATTAAACACTGAAAACTCGACTGAAGTAAGTTTTGACAACAACGATACTTATGAAATTCTTGAAGAACAGAAAATAGATTTTTCCTTGTATAGAGCAAGTGTCTTTTATGCTAACAAGAATAAAGTTTTAAACTTTGGTTTTGGAGTAAGCTATTTATTTGGGCATAGAGTTCATTATCATAAGCAAAGCTATACAGAATCTCAGCTATCTAATGCTATCTTTGAACAAGAATCCTTATTTAAAAACCCTACCTTGAATATTGGTGTTTCTAAAATTATAAATAAATTTTCAGTGGGAATTGCAGGAAGCTTACCTGCAAAATTAAAAGGTGATCATTACTATAAAACTAATACTCTCAATGAAAAAACAGGAGATTTCACTTACGAATACCCTGCAACTCTAAACTTTGGACTTACCTTTAAACCTGCAGAATATTTTTCATTATCAACAGACATTGACTATGAAAACTGGAAAGAAACTGATAATTTTGATAGTCCTGAAAATTCAGCAAGAGTAGCATTTGGCATCAGTTGGGATTCCTATAAAAACGACGATAATTTTTTAAAAAATATCCCGGTTAGATTAGGCATATCTCATCGCAATCTCCCATTTAAGGTTAATAACTCTTCAATAAATGAATTAGCTTATCATTTTGGGATATCTTTTCCATTGAAACAATATGATAGTTATTTAGACCTTGGATTAAAAATATATTCAAGAGCAGATATGAACAAGCATAATTATGAAGAAACAGGCTTTTTATTTTCAATAGGTACTCAAGGATTTGATTTCTTAAGAAAGCCTTTAGATAGAAAAGCTCCCAGAGATATACCTAAACCTGATAACAGGAGTATTTTTTAATGCATTATAATTGGAACCTCCCAAGTCAAGACTTAACTCAAGTTGAACAATTTCTTCAAGTAAGAGAATTAGATAAATCTATACTTAAAAGTGATATAAATAATTTACCCTCAGAGAATTTATTTAAAGACATTGACAAGGCAATAAACAGAATTATTAAAGCTATTAAAAATAATGAAAAAATTATTATATTTGGTCATGATGATTTAGACGGGATTACTTCTTGTTTTTTAATATTTGATTACTTAACAGATGCCGGCTCTATTAATCATTATTATTATTTGCCTAATCGGGCTGTTGACCGGCATGGTATATGTCAAAATCTAATTGATTTTGCAGTAGCTTATGAAGCAAAACTTATAATATCCGTTGATAATGGAATAAGTTCTGTTAAAGAGGTATCAGATTTAAATGATTTAGGAATAGATACAATCATACTTGATCATCATATCCCTGCTCAAGAGTTACCTCCTGCTTATGCAATTGTAAATCCTAAACAAGGTGATTGTCAGCATCCGGATAAAATGTTAGCCGGAGTAGGAGTATGTTTTTTTATAGTAAAAAAACTTTGTCAATTATCTGAAATTAAATTTAAAGAGATATGGTATTTTTGGACTGCTGTAGGAACGATTGCAGACAAAGTTCCATTGCAAGGTTCTAATAGGGTATTTGTAAAATATGTTTTAAATAACTATAGTAGCTTTTTAAAAGATGTTACTTTAAGTTATGTTTTTAATCAGCAAAAAAAGAATGTCTATAGCCCTTCAAAAATGGGCTTTATAAATTATTTAATTCGAATCTTGTATAATGGAAGAGAATTAAATGGTAAAAATAAAAGCTTTCAATTTATCATAGCTAATCAATTTGAAAAGGAAGTTTTATTTCAAGAGTTAAGCGAGATAAAAGAACAAAATGATATGCTTATTAAGCAAAATCTACAAAGTATTGATGAATTATTTTTAAAGGAAATGCACAACTATACTCATTCATTACCTTCAAAATACCAATTAGAAAACACAGCTTTCAATGAAATTGAAGATGATATATTTATTTATTATGAGAGTGATAAGCCAATGTTGGTGCTAATAATTGATAAAAAACATAATTTTGCGTATTCATTATTAGGGATTCATGCGAGTTATATATACAGTGAATTAAAGATTCCGGTCATAATGATTAAGCCTAAAGATGAAAAGCATTATGTTGCCGAAGCTCGTGGTCCTAAGTGGTTTAATTTGGTTGAGTGTTTTACATATTGTCAAGATGCATTTATTCAATATGGAGGCCATATCAAGGCAGCAGGTTTTTTAATTGAAAATGATAAAATTGATTTGTTTAAGCAAAAGCTTATGCTGTTTTTTAAAGAAAAGAAATTTTTATTACCTGAACCCCAAACTCATATTAATATTGACGCAATTTTTAATAATTTTAATAAAGATGAAATCGATTCATTTTATACAGCACTTGAACCTTTCGGGCAAGGCTTTTCTGAGCCTGTAGTATTGATTAAAAATTATTCTTACAGAGATGAAGATAAATATTATTTTTACAACTTGGCAGAAGAGATAACTTTTGGCGGATTGTGGAATCTCGTTGTGTCTATCAATGAGCATGGTAATTTTAAAATAAAAGATTATAAAAAAAACACTTAGAGGTTATATATGAAAGTAGATAAAAATTTATGCGATGTTTGTGGGACTTGTGCTTCAGTATGTCCTGTTGGGGCAATCATTATCAGAGAATTTGATATAGTGATTAATAATGAAAAATGTATCAAATGCAATAAATGTATCAGGGTATGTCCTGCTCAGGCAATTACGGAGGAATAATGCATTCAAAAATAAATAGTTTTTATGATATTGTAGTTATAGGCGCCGGCCCTTCCGGTAGTGTATCAGCAAGATTTGCAGCAGAAAACGGATGTTCAGTTTTAATCTTGGAAAGAGACAGGGAACCGGGCATCCCTGTAAGATGTGCTGAAGGGGTGTCACATACAGGAATATTGCCTTTTATTGAAATTGATAAAAAATGGATATGTTCGAAAATAGTAGGAGCAAAACTACATTCACCTAATGGCGAAAGTCTCGAAATGTATAACAACGGAGATGGCTACGTCTTAGATAGAAGAGTTTTTGACAGAGCTTTAGCGGATTTGGCAGTTTCAAAAGGTGCAACTTTATTAACTAAAGCAGATGCAATAGACTTAAATAAAAATGATAAAGGTGAGATTACCGGGGTTAAATTTAAACATCAAAATGAGATTATTGATATCAATTGTAAAATAGTAATAGGTGCCGATGGGGTGGAGTCACAAGTTGGTCGTTGGGCAGGAATTGACACAAGTTTATCTCTTTCGGATATAGATACTTGCTGTCAATACACAGTAAATAATGCTAATTTTGAAGATGAACTTTGTCATTTTTATTTTGGTCGTGAAATAGCTCCCGGAGGCTATATTTGGATATTTCCAAAATCAAAAACACAAGCTAATATAGGTATTGGAATTGGTGGTGATATGACCAAACCGGGAAAGGGTCCAAGATACTATTTAGACATTTTTATGGATAAGTATTTCCCTAATTCTTCAATAAATTATATGGTTTATGGAGGTGTTCCCACTCGAGCAGGTAATAATTTTGTAAAAGATAATGTGTTACTTGTCGGTGATGCGGCTCATCAAGTAAACCCTATAACCGGCGGTGGTATTGTACAAGGTATGATTGCAGGTAAATTTGCCGGAGAAACAGCAGCTAAAGCTATTAGAGAAAATAATATTTCAAAAAAGATTTTAAAAGAATACCCTAATCGTTGGGAGGATATGTTAGGAGCTAACCAAAGATTTATGTATTCTATAAAAAATAAATTTATGGATATGCCTGACGAAAAACTTAATAATTTAGTCTCTGCTTGTAAAAAAATTCCGCAAAATGAATTTAATTTATACAAACTTTTCAAAGAAACAATTAAAGAGGACCCGGTTTTACTTGCTAAATTAGCTACATCATTTGTCGTCTCAAAGTTAAAAGTATAATTTTATGAGTCTAAAAACATTTTTCTTTATCTCCAGATCGGCAAATAAGGATAATACTCAAATAGAATGTTATCGAAAAGCCATTCATATATCTTCTATCATATTGCCTATTACATATAGATATATCTTTAACTATAACAGAAAATTAACTATTTTGATTTTTCTTGCTATTGCTATTGTATCTATCATAGTTGAGTTACTTAGATTAGAAAACCGTTCATTTAAAAAATTATTTTATTCTATCTTTGGAATAATGTTAAGAAAACACGAAATGTATGATTTCACAGGTGCATCCTATTTGTTGACATCAGCAATTATTTGTGTTGCTTTCTTTCCAAAAGATATAGCTTTTGCTTCAATGGCATTTCTTTCGATAGGTGATACAATGGCAGCATTAATAGGCATTAATCTTGGGAAAAGAAAATTCTTAAATATTAAAAAAACATTTGAAGGATTCCTGGCTTGTTTTATTTCTACGTTTATTTTTGGTTTGTTTTTTCTTAACCCCTTTATTGCCTTTTTTGGTTCGCTAACTGCAGCTATTGCCGAATTAGTAAGAATCCCCATAGATGATAATGTAAAGATACCTATTTTATCCGGTATTGCTATGATGATTGTATATATGTTTGTTTAGAGGAATTATGAAAATATCATTTGTTATACCTGTTTTTAATGAGGCCGAAAGCTTGCAAATTTTATACCAAGAAATAATTGAAAATATCGTTAATTATGATTATGAAATTATTTTCATTGATGATGGCAGTATAGATAACAGCTTTGAAGTTTTAAATAACTTAGCTCATACAGATAATAATTTAAAAATTATAAAATTCAGACGTAATTTTGGTAAATCTGCAGCTTTGTATTTTGGATTCCAATATTGTACAGGCGATATAGTCTTTACAATGGATGCCGATTTACAAGATAATCCTCAAGAAATACCTACCTTTATTGAAAAAATTAATCTCGGATGGGATCTTGTTACCGGCTGGAAAAAAAAACGCAAAGACCCGATAAGCAAAACTTTACCATCTAAATTTTTTAACTTTATTACTTCAAAAACTTTTAACTTAAAACTTCACGACTATAATTGCGGATTTAAGGCTTATAAAAGAGAAGTTATTAATGAACTCGATATCTATGGTGAAATGCATAGATATATACCTGCATTAGCAATTGCAAAAGGTTTTTCAGTTACTGAGATTGAAGTCAACCATAGAGAACGTCGTTTTGGAAAATCAAAATTTGGTTTTGAAAGATACTTAAGAGGTTTTTTAGACTTAATGACAGTGAAACTCGTTACTACCTTTAATCGTAGCCCATTATATCTTTTTGGTGGTATTGGTACTATTATTTCAGGCCTTGGTATTTTCATAGCTTTATACCTTACTATTATGAGATTTATGAAACTAATATATTTAACGAATAGACCACTTTTATTTTTATCAATTTTATTAATAATTGTCGGACTACAATTTATTTCTATTGGTTTGATTGGCGAACTCCTTGTCAATCAATCACGTAAATTAAACAACAACAATACTGTCTCAATAAAATCTTTAATCAATTTTAAAACAAAAGTATAATTTTTTTTATCCAAAATTATAATTAAATTACTCTATGCATACTCTTAATCTACAAGAGACCTCCAGGATGCTTTTTTCCATCTTGGAGGTCCCTTGTTGATTTCTGATAAAATCGAAGGCTGTTAAATAAAATGTTGTGTGAGCATCTGGGACTGTTCAGTAAATTGTGGCTGAGACCTTCAGAAAGATTTTGTCATTGCGAACGGAGTGAAGCAATCTCATAAATCATTATGAAATAGATAATTAGATTGCTTCACTCCGTTCGCAAAGACAGATCGGACGAGCCGTTGCGGTTTCGTTTTCTGTGCATTATGCCAATAAAAAAAGTTGTGTTTGTACAGGTCTTTCCGGCTTGTTGGAAATACAGGTGCAAGCAAGGATGCTCATACAACTAATTAAAGTGAAAGTAAGGATGCTCACTCAACAAGATTATTTAAAAGTATTTTAATAAAAAATTATTATTATGAACTCCATTAATAAAGACAAAATCATTACAAGTATATAAACAGCAATAAAAAATTATTTGACTAAAAGCAGTCATTAAATAATCCTTGCATCAAATGAAAATTATTAAGGAGAAAGGATGAATCTAAAAGATTTATATTCAAAATCAACAGCCGGAATGAAAACTTCGATGATTAGAGAGATGTTAGCTCAAACAAAAGGTGTACCCGGAATGATTTCTTTTGCGGGTGGTTTTCCTTCACCGGCAACGTTTCCTGTGAATACTTTAAATGAATTATTTCAAGAAGTGGTTACAGAATCCGGTTCTGATACTTTACAATACGGTGCAAGTGAAGGTGATAATGAACTTAAAAAAGCTTTAATTTCTTGGGTAAATGTTTCACTTGATACTGATGAATTACTTATCACCAATGGAGCAACCAATGGTATTTATTATTTTACTCGGACACTTATTAATCCCGGAGATGTAATTCTTTGTGAAGGCCCTACATTTCTTGGTTCTGTGGTTTCTTTTGAGGCATCAGGTGCAGAAGTAATTTCAATTGATATGGATAATCAAGGCATACAACTTGATTTGTTAGAAGATAAAATCAAAGAATTAAAATCTATCGGTAAAACAATAAAATTCTTTTATACTATTCCGGATTTTCAAAATCCAACAGGTATTACAATGTCACTAGAACGAAGACACGATTTAATTAAACTAATGCAAAAAGAACAAATCCTGATTTTAGAAGACGATCCGTATGGAGAATTAAGATATTCGGGTGAAAAGGTGAAGAGTTTAATTGAAATAGCAAGAAATGAATATAATGACAAAAAAATTGTAACAACTGTGAAATCATTTTCAAAAATACTCGGACCCGGATTAAGAATGGCTTACGTTATGGCAGATAAAGAGTTGATAAAACCAATGTGTTCTTGGTTACAAAAAGTTATTGTAAATCCTGAGGGCGTAACTCAAAGAGTAGTAGCAAAATATATTAGTAAAGGATATCTTGAAGAACATATTAAATCTATTCGTGAATTTTATAAACCATATCAAGTGGCTATAATTGATGCTCTTACAAAATATATGCCTAACGAAATCGAGTTTACTAAACCTGAAGGCGGGATTTTTATCTGGTTAAAAACAAAAAAAGATATTAATTTTGATGAGTTATTTTCTGAAATCGTTAAAGAGAAAGTTTGTTATATTCCCGGCAGTAAATTTTATCCCGAACATTATGAGCAATATAACTGTCTTAGATTAAATTTTTCCTACCCAACTATTGAACAAATTTATGACGGAATTAAAATATTATCAGAAAAGATTCAAACAGAACTAAGTAAATTATAGTTTTATAAAGGAGTTGCAAAACTCCTTTTTTTTTAAGGAGGTAATATGAATTTTAATCCTGTAGAAATAATCTTAAAAAAACGATCAGATGAGACATTGACGAGAGATGAAATGACGTTTATGGTACAGGGCTACATAAATGGCTTAATCCCTGATTATCAAATGTCAGCCTTTTTAATGTCTATCTATTTTAAAGGTATGAATATAGAAGAAGTTATTAATTTAACCGATATTTATATAAAATCCGGTTCAAAGATTAATTTTGAAAAATCATTGAAAACAGTTGATAAACATTCAACCGGTGGTGTAGGTGACAAAATAACAATGACTCTTGCACCAATTGTAGCAGCATGCGGAGCTAAAATACCAATGATTTCCGGCAGAGGTCTAGGTCATACAGGTGGAACTCTTGATAAACTTGAATCTATTCCGGGTTTTTTGACTGATTTCACTGAGGAAAAATTTCAACAAATGGTTTTAGATAACGGATTAGCTATAATTGCTCAATCTAAATCACTTGTCCCGGCTGATAAAAAAATATATGCATTAAGAGATGTTACCGGAACAGTTGAAAGCTTACCGTTAATCTGTGCAAGTATAATGAGTAAAAAGATAGCCGAAGGTGCTCAAAATTTAGTTATAGATTTAAAAGTTGGTAGTGGTGCCTTTATGAAAACTCTTGAAGAAGCTGAAGATTTGGCAGAATTACTTAAAGCTACCGGAGAAAATTTCGGACAAAAGGTAAGTGTAGTCTTTACCAAAATGGACTCTCCTCTGGGTTATGCTATCGGTAATGCCTTAGAAATAATTGAAAGTATAGAATATTTAAAAGGAAAAGAAATTCCTGATATTGATACAATCACACGTGCTCTATCAGTAGAAATGTTACTTTTAACGGAGATTGCTAAAGATGAAGAAGACGCTAATAATAAAATTTCTGAAGTTATCTATAATAAAAGCGCTTTAAAGAAATTTGGTGAATTAATAAAACTTCAAGGTGGCAATCCCGAAGTTATAGATAATTATGATTTATTTCCAAAGACAACTTATAGAATTCCAATCATTGCTAATAAATCGGGTTATATTACAAAAATAAACAGTCAAAAAATAGGTTATTCTTTAATTAAGATTGGTGCCGGTAGAATTCAATTAGATAGTGCTTTAGATATGGGTTCAGGCTGTCATCTTTATAAGAAAATTGGAGACAAACTCAATACCGGTGATGAGATAGGTGAAATATATTCAAATGACAAAGAATCAGCAAGTAAAGTGGCAAATGAAATAATTTCAGCAATTTATGTATCAGATACTGATTTAGATTCAGAATCATTAATAATCAAAGTTTTAAGATAAATAATGGTATATATTACTTAATTTGCTTGACAGATAATTGACTAATAAATAAGTTGCTTTTATTATAGTAAAAAAAAGAATATATATGTGATGAAAGGAGTGCTAAATGCCTGTACCTAAAAGAAGAACATCAAAGTCACGCAGAGATAAAAGAAGAACTCATGATAGTTTAACTGCACCGACATGGATGAATTGTAGTAATTGTGGCGAAACTAATCGTCCACATCAAGTATGCCCAAAATGTGGTTTTTATAAAGGCAAAAAAGTTCTTGAACTGAAGAATGACTAATGAAAATTGCCTTAGATGCTTTTGGTAGTGATAACGCTCCCTTTCCTGAAGTAGAGGGAGCAGTTATGGCTGTCGTAGAAGAAATCTGTGACAAAATTTACCTTGTAGGAAATAAAGAAATTCTTGAAAAAGAATTAGATAAATATATTTATCCAAAAGAAAAAATTGAAGTAGTTCATACTTCTGAGATTATTTCTATGGATGATAATGCCACTAAAGCAGCTCGCAGCAAACAAGATTCATCAATGGTTAAAGCCTTACAACTCAATAAAGAAGGAGTTGTTGATGCGACATTAAGTGTCGGCAATACCGGAGCTGTTATGGCTGCCAGCTTGTTTACATTAGGCAGAATAAAAAACGTTTTCAGGCCTGCAATAGCAATTACTTTCCCGACAATAAGCGGACAAGAAATTATTTTAGATGTAGGGGCTAACGTAGATTGCGAAGCGGAATATCTTAATCAATTTGCAGTTATTGGTAGCTTATATGCTAAATTTTTATTTAACATTGAAAAGCCAAAAGTCGCCCTACTCAATATTGGAGAAGAAAGCAAAAAGGGAAACGAATTAACCAAAAACACATATAATCTTTTAAAAGAAAATAGTTTTATAAATTTTTATGGAAATATTGAAGGTAAAGACCTTCTAAAAGGCGTTACAGATGTGGTAGTCTGCGATGGATTTGTCGGTAATGTAATGCTAAAAACTGTTGAAGGAGTCGCTATCGCAATATTTGATATGATGAAAGAACAAATGCGTAAAGACTGGATAGCTAAAATAGGTGCAATGCTTTCTTACCCGGTTTTTAAGTATATTAAGAAAAAACTTGACCATTCTGAATATGGTGGAGCTTTATTAGTCGGCTTAAACGGAATTTCTGTAGTTGGCCACGGCAGATCAAACGCTGTAGCTATAAAAAATGCCTTGAAATTTACTTCCCGAATAGCTGCATCGGATTATATTAAACAAATGAAAGATTACTTTGAAAGGGACTAAAATATGATAAAGTATCGTGCAAAAATAGACTCACTCGGTAATTACGTTCCTAAAAAAATTGTTAATAATTTTGATTTAGAAAAAATGGTTGATACTTCAGATGAATGGATAAGAGTCCGTACAGGTATGTTTGAACGTCATTTTGCTGACGAAAGTGAAGCAGCATCAGACCTTGCATATAAAGCAGCAGAAAATGCTATCTATAATTCTAATACAACCAGACATAAAGACATACAAATGATTATCGTCGGTACAATTTCTGCCGACCATCCCTTCCCTTCAGCTGCTTGTATTCTACAAAACAAACTCGGTCTAAAAGATATCCCTGCCTTTGATATAAGTGCCGGATGCACAGGATTTATCTATGCTGTTGATATCGCTAAACAATACATCGAAAATGGGATTTGTGATACTATCTTAGTAGTAGGTGTAGAAGTTCTTACAAAGCTAATTAATTGGACTGACCGCGGTACTTGTGTGTTATTCGGAGATGGTGCCGGAGCAGCCATAATAAAAAGAGCAGAATCTAATGATATTTCTCAGATAATTGGTTCAAAAATCACAGCTGATGCCTCCGAATGGGAATTATTGCAACAAAAAGCAGGAGGATCAAGACTTCCGGCTTCTCATGAAACAGTCGATCAAAATCTACACACTGTTTATATGGAAGGCAATAAAATCTTTAAACATGCTGTTAAATCAATGTATAATGTAACTATGGACGTAATTAAAGAACATAATATGAGCGTAAAAGACATTGATTGGATTATTCCTCATCAAGCTAATATGAGAATAATTGAATCTTTGGCAGATAGATTAAAAGCTCCAAAAGAAAAAGTTGTAGTAACTATTGAACGGTTCGGTAATACTTCTTCTTCTACTATACCAATAGCTATGACTGAAGCAATAAAAGCAAACCAAATAAAACGAGGAGATATTGTTTTATTAACAGCTTTTGGTGCCGGCTTAACTTATGGATCTACTTTAATCAGATACTAATGAGGATTTTTAATGAGTTTTAAAAATAAAAAAATTGCCTTTGTATTTCCTGGTCAAGGGGCACAATACATAGGTATGGGAATGGATTTAATTGAAAATTTCCCAAATAATATCAAAATATTTAATGAATTTAAAAAGAAAACAGGTGAAGACCTTTTACAGATAATGAAAGACGGACCGGAAGATAAGCTCAAAGAAACCAGATTTACTCAACCGGCAATTTTGGGTCATAGTATTATGGCATTAAATGCATTTCTTGAAAAATTAGATATCATCCCTGATTATTGTGCAGGACATTCTCTCGGAGAATTCACAGCCTTGGTTGCTAATCAATCATTGAAATTTTCAGATGCTTTATATTTGGTACATAAACGTGGCGAATTTATGATAAAAGCAAATGACGGTACCCCTTTTGCTATGGCTGCTATTTTAGGCCTTGCCCCTGAAGTTGTCAAAGATATTTGTGAAGAAGCTTCAAAACAACATTTGGTTGTTGCAGCTAATTTTAATACACCTGTTCAAACTGTAATATCAGGAACAAAAGAAGGTGTTGAGCTTGCAAGCTCTCTTGCAAAAGAAAAAAAAGCTAAAAGAGTAATGCCCCTTGTTGTTGGTGGTGCTTTTCACAGTCCATTAGTTAGTAAAGCTTCAATATGGTTAAAAGATGAAATGGATATGATAACCTTCAATGATTCATTGTATCCTGTAATCGCAAATGTTGATGCTAAACCTGTTACAAAAGTAAGTCAAATAAAAGATAATTTAGTTCAACAAGTAACATCATCAGTGTTATGGGTCGATACCATTAAATATCTTGAATCACAACAAGTTGAAATCTATATTGAGTTTGGTCCACAAAAAGTTTTATCAGGTATGATAAAGAAAATTCAGACTTCAGCAACAATTTTTAATATTGACAAATATGATGATATAGAAAATGTTGTAAGTGAAATGGAGCAATTATGAAAAGATTAGAAAATAAAGTTGCAGTTATTACAGGATCAGCAAGAGGAATTGGTTTTTCGATAGCTGAGCGATTTGCTGAAGAAGGTGCTACAGTTATCATCGCAGACCTTAATCAAGAAATTATTGATACTGCAGTAAATAATTTACTTAAAAAATCATATAAAGCTGCCGGGTGCATAATGAATGTAACCGATGCTAAAAATGTCGAAGATTGTTTTAAATCTATTTCAAAAGAGTATGGGTCCATTGATATCTTAGTTAATAACGCAGGTATAACTAAAGATAATTTAATAATGAGAATGAAAGAATCTGACTGGGATGCAGTGATAAATGTTAATTTAAAAGGAACATTTATTTGTACTCAAAAAGTTTCTCGTATAATGCTCAATCAAAAATATGGTTCTATTATTAATATGGCTTCCGTAATTGGAATTATGGGAAACCTTGGACAGGCAAATTATGCTGCATCGAAAGGTGGAGTAATAGCTTTAACTAAATCTACCGCAAAAGAATTTGCTTCAAGGAATATTAGATGTAATGCTGTCGCTCCCGGTTTTATCGAAACCGAAATGACTGCTACTTTAGATGAAAAAATAATAGAGGAGTATGCTAAAGCAATCCCTCTAAAAAGGATGGGAAAAACTTTAGATGTTGCTAATTTATGCCTTTTTCTCGCTTCTGACGAAGCATGTTATATTACCGGCCAGACACTAAATGTGGATGGCGGACTAATTATGTAACAAAAAAAAATAATTCCCTATGGAGGATACTATGGATATTACAGCAAAAGTTAAAGAACTTATCGTTGAAAAACTCGGTGTTGAAGAAAGTGAAGTTGTATCAGGAGCTCGTTTTATTGAAGATCTCGGTGCTGATTCTTTAGACACTGTCGAACTAATCATGAAATTTGAAGATGAATTCAATATTGAAATTCCTGAAAATGAAGCTGAAACTATTCGCACAGTACAGGACGCTATTGATTATATCACAAATCACGTGAATTAAATCATTTTATAAGGCAGTACTATCAGAGTATTGCCTTATATTTAATTTTTATTGAGGTAATAATATGAATAAACGCAGAGTAGTAATTACAGGTATTGGAACTATAAATGCTGTTGGAAATAATGTTGAAGATACATGGAAGGGTTTACTTGAAGGTAAAAGCGGTGTTGAAACAGTAACAAGATTTGATGTTTCTCAGTTTGCAAGTCAGATTGCCGGCACTGTAAAAGATTTTGACCCTTTAAACTACTATGAGAAAAAAGAAGTAAATAAAAACGATTTGTATTCACAATATGCAATGGCTGCAGCAATTGAAACATTTGAAGATTCCGGTTTAAGTAAATGCTCATTTGATAATAATAGAGTAGGTGTTATAACCGGCGTCGGTATTGGTGGAATGATTACCTTAGAAGAACAACATGAAATACTTGTTACTAAAGGTCCAAGACGAATTAGTCCTTTTTTTATCCCAAAAATGATTGGTAATATAGCTGCTGCAAATATTGCAATTAGATATAACCTTAAGGGGATAAATTTTAATTGTATGTCAGCTTGTGCTTCAGCAAATCACGCTATTGGTACTGCTTTTAGAGCTGTTCAATATGGAGATGCTGATGCAATTGTTGCCGGTGGAGTAGAAGCTGCAGTAACACCTCTTGCTTTTGCCGGATTTTGTTCAATGCGTGCTTTAAGTACTCGTAATGACGATCCTCAAAAGGCATCCAGACCTTTTGATAATGACAGAGATGGATTTATTATGGCTGAAGGTGCTGCCTTTCTTGTTCTTGAAGAATATGAGCATGCAGTTAAAAGAAATGCAAAGATTTATGCTGAATTAGTTGGATACGGTGCAACAGATGATGCTTATCACATCACTGCTCCTGCTGAAAATGGTGAAGGCGGTGCTCGTGCTATGCAAATGGCAATTAATGATGCAAATATTACAACACAAGACATTCAATATATTAATGCTCATGGTACTTCAACCCCCCTTAATGACAAAAATGAATCCTTTGCAATAAGAACTGTTTTTGGTGAATATGCTGATAAAGTAATCGTTAATTCAACCAAATCAATGGTAGGTCATGCCCTTGGTGCAGCTGCGGCTATTGAAGCAATAGTTTGTATTAAGTCAATACTTACCGGAACTATACACCCAACTATTAATTATGAAACTCCCGATCCCGATTGTAATTTAAATTATACTCCTAACAAAATTTCTCAATGTGACATTGAATATGCATTGAGTAATTCATTAGGTTTCGGTGGTCACAACGGTGTTTTAATTTTTAAAAAATACTAATTAAAAAGATTATATAAAGCACGAGTGAATCGTGCTTTTTTTTTGATTGGAGGATATTTGCGACAATTGATAAAAAAAATTGTAAGCGTTTTAACCAGTAAAAATGATATTGATTACGAAATTCCAAATTTACAAACTAAAATGACAGAATTTCAATCAATAATTAAGTACAAATTTAAAAATGAACAGTTACTGATTGCATCACTTACACACGATTCATTTTCTAAAAGAAAAGATAATGAAAACTTTCAAAGTAATTCACCTTACGAAAGAATGGAATTTATGGGAGATGCAGTTTTAGGATTAATTGTAGCAGAGCATTTATTTAGTAAATATCCGGATAAAGCTGAAGGTTTTTTGTCTAAATTAAAGTCCAATATAGTATCAGAAAAATTTCTCGCCCTTAAGGCTTTGGATTTTAATCTTGGCAATTATGTACTAATCAGTGATGAAGAAGAAAAAAATGGTGGAAGAGAAAGAAAATCAATTCTTGCAGACACTATGGAAGCTCTAATTTGTAGTATTTACCTTGATGGCGGACTAAGTAAAGCAAGAAAATTTATAACATCCTTTATAATTAAAGGGTTTGAAAAACAAGTGCTTTCTGAAGATTTAATAAATTACAAAAGTATTCTCCAAGAATATTCTCAAGCTAAATATCAAACTACACCCATTTATGAACTAATCTCTGAAACCGGTCCTGACCACCTCAAAACATTCGTTATGGAGGTTTTTGTAAACTCTAAAAAATATGGTAAAGGTGAAGGACCTAATAAAAAGGAAGCTCAACAAAAAGCAGCTCAAGATGCATGCAAAAGATTAAAACTAAATTAGTTTATCCTATATTCATTTCTCATATTGGTTGTCCTAATCAATGTATTTTTTGTAATCAATACTCTATTACTAAAGTTATTTCTATTGATTGGGAAAAGACTAAAGAGGATATTAAAAGGTTTGTCAATAAACATAATGGCAAATATAAAGAAATTGCTTTTTTTGGCGGTTCGTTTACTAGCCTATCTGAAGAGTATATGCAAGAATTATTTGATAAAATTAGTCCTTGCTTAGACGAAACAACTTTTTTTAGAGTTTCTTGTAGACCGGACGCAATTAATCAAGAAATTTTAAATTTCTTAAGAAAAAATAAAGTCAAAACAATTGAGCTGGGGATTCAATCATTTTCAGACATTGAATTATTAAAAAGTAAAAGAGGCTATACCAAAGAAATTGCCTTAAAATCTTGTATGTTGATAAAACAAAATGATTTTATGTTAGGATTACAGTTTTTGATTGGTTTGCCTAATTTTTCTTCTCATACCTTTGAAGAAACGCTTCAAACAACTTTATCAATAAACCCGGAATACATAAGACTTTATCCTCTTTTAGTATTAAATAATACAGAATTAGAAACACTCTATAAATCTAATTTATATTCTCCTCTAACGCTTGAAGAAGCAGTCGAAAAATGCGTATATTTTGCAAAAAAAATAAGTCAAACGGATATTGTTATTATTAAAATTGGCTTACATTCTGATATTAATATAAATAAACAAGAAGTAGTCGCCGGACCCTACCATCCTAATTTTGGCGAAAGTATAAAAGGTAGATTACTTGCGGAAAAGATTATAACCTATCTTAAACATAAAGATTTAATGGAACTACACATTTCGGATTCTACAGCTTCACAATTATTCACAATGAATAGTTATTCTTTAAATTATATAGAGAAAACGCTAAAGAAAAAAATCAAAATATATATTGACAAATATGCTAAAAAGCAATATCGTTAATTGATAATTTATTAGGAGGTAATAATGAAAGCAATATGGGTTGTTTTTATTTGTTTGTTTTTAGTATTCACGGGGTGTGAATTTAAAGAACCTGCCGGTCCATCGTGGGAAATGCAATTCAATGTTCCTTTAGTTAATAAACCATATCCAATGAGTGATTTAATTGACGGAGAAAATTTTGATACAGAAAATGATACAATGTTTTTCTACAGTGATGGTCTTATTGAAGGTGCAAATGTTGAAGAGGGAAGACTTAAAATATCAGCTAATAATGAGGGTTCAGGTTTTTTTGATATATTAAATGTAGATTTTGTTGACTCGTTATCAATTAAAAACGAAGAAGTAACAGATGATGCTGAAATTGTTTCTGCTACTGTAAGAGAAGGATTTTTAAAGTTTGAATTTCGAAATATTGAAACGGATCTTGAAAATATTGTAATAGAATTTTTAGAAATTAAAACTCCGGAAGGTGAAAATCTTATCATTAATATACCAAGAAATGGTGAAAACTATTCTCACGAAGTTAGTTTAGCTGAACACAGATTTATTGATACAAGTGAGCAAGATTCAACAAAAATATTAAGCGACCTTCATTTTAATATTGCTCAAAATTCAAATGATAGTGACCTTCTGTCTTTTGGACAAATGAAGGTTTATTTTGATGACAATATGTATTTTAGTAGAATCAAGGGTTTATTGCATGATTTTAGAGTAGAAGCAGATGATTTTATCACTGATATTGAAGTCGATTATCCTTTAAATGTTGAAAACGCTATTCAAATAATTGACCCCAAACTCACTTTTATGATATATAATCATATTGGTTTTGATGCAGATTTTTATTGTACTGTAAAATCTATCAATACTCGTACAGGTAAAAATGCAACTGTTAATTTGACAAGGTTTATAAATGCTTCTCCTGTTCAAGGAGATTCAATTCTTACTAAAATCGTATTTATAAATTCTATTGAAACCTTAATGAATATTGCTCCTGATAAGATTGAAATGTCAAATGCTTATTTTCAAGTTAATAACCCTGATAATAAAATTGGTTTTGCTTTGGAAGGTAGGGCTTACGGTGGAACTTATAGAACAATAGTTCCATTTAATTTTAAATTTATTGCAGATAAATATGTCCAACCTAAAGAGTTAACTGAGATTGAGATTACAGAAGAAAATAGAGAACAAATTGAAAAAAGAGCGAAAGAAGTAAGCTTTAATGTAGGATTAAAAAATTATTTTGATATAGGTGCTAATGTAAAACTTATTTTTTGTAATGATTCTACAAAAGTTTATTCAAATATTGATAATATATATAATCCTGATGAATCAGGATTTGGTGAAGTCAATACACCTGAACTAACCCGTATAATGTTTGATGGATATATCTCTGAAGGTTCACTTACTCAACCGACATTAAAAGATTTAGAGTTTATTCTCGAAAAAAATGATATTAATATTTTTCATCAATATGAAAAGATATATTTTGGTATCGTCTTTGATTTTGATGCAAGTGATTCTGTAATTTCTCCTGAAGAAAGAATAGAGGTCATAACAAGTTTATATGCAAAATTGTTTATTGACCTAGACGATATGTAAAAGAAAAGGAGATAATAATGAAATATATAATATTAATCTTGATAAGCCTTAGTTTCGTTACTCTTATGAGTACTAATACAGCATCTTCTTTGCCTTTTTCATATAGCTATTTACAACGTTCAATAGGAGTTGAGGCTAATTATTGGAATCCTGCAAATTTACATAAATTGCGTACTAATAACGAAATAATGGTTATCCCTTTTACCTTTAGTGCTAAAAATAATGCTGTTTCTCTAAAATTATATAATGATGTTACCGGAACTTTTATCAATGAAAATAAAAAAAGAGAAATATTAAATAGTATCGACGGTAGTATGAATTTAAGTATGAATCTTAACCTTATAACTTTTGGTTATGCTAATAAAAATTGGGCTCTTTCAAGTGCAACTAATTTTGTTGCAAATGGTAAAATAGATGAAAATTATCTTGAATTATTACTAATGGGAAATGAATATAATCGAGATTATATATTTACAAAGGATAATAATGATTTTGCTGCGTTGGGATACCAAGATTTAACCTTTAGTTACGGTAATCTTCTTATTAATAATTGGATCCCTTCAATGAAAGATTATAGATTACCTGATATCTATATGGGGGTTGGCGTTAGTGCATTAATCGGATTATACAGCGTAGAAATGAATGACTTTTATGGAGTATTCACCTCATCAGATAATGGTTTATATTTAGACCAGAAAGCAACTGTAAGAATGGGCTCAGTTGGTACAGGATATAAGTTTTCTTGGGGCCTGTCTTCTGAAGTTGTAACTTTTGAAGAAGACCATTATATTTCTGCAGGATTAGCACTAAACAATATTTTAGGTACAATTAAATGGTCATCTGAAACTGAAATGAGAGAATATATTGCTAAAATCGACAGTGTTTATGTAAATGAACTTGATGAAGATATTTTTAACGATGAAGAAATTGTTACTGAAATTAGTGCTTATTCCACAAAATTACCTATAAATATTAAATTAGGTGCTAATTATCAATATCGTGATTTTTCTTGTAGCTTAGACTTTGCAAAAAACTCTGATGTGAACCCTGCTTTTAATTCAGATGCTACTATAGCTTTAGGTACAGAATATATTATTATGGATATGATACCAATTCAACTTGGTTATAGATTAGCAAGTGGTGATTTACCTGCATTATATTCCTTTGGTTTAGGTTTAAAATTTCAATATTTTGAATGTGGTTTTGGTTATCAAAGTATTGGAGCGTTCTTTTTAAGTGAAGAATCACAAGGATTAGCATTTAGCGGACAAATGAAATTTAGGTTTTAATGATAATTGTAATTTTAATCATAAGTATTGTTGTTGCGGTATTATTTTACCGCAACACCTTACCTGAAATAAGCAATAACAAAAAGATTATATTGATTTCAATGAGGTCAGTATTTATCTTTTTGCTATTATTGTTTTTATTTAATCCGATATTACATTTAAACAAAACTGAGGCTATTAAACCTGTATTTCTATTTTTAAGAGATAATTCTAAAAGTATGTCTCAAATTATTGATTCAAAAACTAAGTCAGATTATTTAAAAACATTAGAAGAATCATTGATTAAGGCAGTTAAAAAACAAGGATATGATGTCGAGATAAAAGAAATATTTAAGGAGAACCCAAAACAATCATTAATTACTAATGAAATAAATTCAATAGATAAATTAAATAATCAGTTGTATGGAATTGTTTTAAGCTCAGATGGCTGGTTTCATGATAATTCAGCAATGTTTAAAGAGATTTTAGACATTCCAATTTATTCATTTAATCCCGAACTACAAAATAAAAATATCCAACTAAAAATTAACGAATTAATTTATAACAAAAACTCTATGCCGGATGAAATTCAGCCTTTAATTGTGAAGCTTGAAACACAAAATTATACAGGTTCAATTAAAGCTATTTTAAAGGATCAAGATAATAAAGTTCTGCAATCCAAAGATTTAATGCTTTCAGAGGATGAAAATAATAAACAAGTAGAATTTGAACTTATATTTAAAGACTTAGGATTAAATATATTCAAAGTTGAGGTTGAAATTGTTGATAAATCTATTACTGCTTCAGATTTTGGAGCAATTCAAGTCATAGAAAAGAAAAATAAAATTTTAATAGTAACTGATGAATTAAATTGGAATGTTAGATTTTTAAATAGAATAATTAATGATGAAAATCGTTTTGAATCAGATTTAATTTATCAAAAAGAAACAAGTTTTTATCAGAAAAATAAGATAGTTTCACTTGACGCTTCTCAATATTCCGGATTTATTTTTATAAATAATGGTAATTTAAATTTCAATCAAATCACCTTAGAGATGATAAAAAACAAAGTTTTTAATGCTACCGGAGTTATTACTATTGGTCAAGTAATAAAAGGGCTTGAAGAAATATCTCCGGTAACAACCTCAAACATAGGTTTATTAGGAGAAGGTCAAACCCGATTAAAACCTGAGGCATTAAGTTATCAAATTTTTCGAGATTATGAACTTCAATGGACTAAACACTCTCCCGTTAATTTCCTTTTTCATAAAATAAAAGATCAGGCTGTAATGCTCGCTGAAGTTGTTCCATTAGGTATGCAAATACCTAATCAAAACATACCTGCAATAAGTTTAAATATATATGGTTCTGCTAATGTAATACATTTTTCATTTACTAATTTATGGACATGGCTTTCAGAGCCTCAAACAAGGTTTTTTAATGACTGGCTTAAGAATATATTATTGTGGGTTTTTGCTCATAGCAGTGAGCATTTTTATGCGAATACAAATAAAAATATCTATTACCAAGGAGAGCCGGTTTCAATCAATCTCTTTGCGTATGATGAACAATTAAATCCTTTACGAAATCTTAATGCAAAAATAGATATCCATAATAAACAAAATGAAGTTGTTTATTCAGACTTTTTTACTACAGAAAACAGAAACTCAAGTAATGAAGCCTTCAATATGACCTTTGATAACTTAGAACCAAATGAATATTCCTATGAAATTTATGACAATTTAAATAATAAACAAAGCAAAGGTGAATTTAGTATCTTAGATGTTGATGTAGAATCAAGAAACATTGGTTTTAATACAAATTTACTAAATAATCTTAGTTCTTCTTCCGGGGGTGATACCTTTACCGAAGAATCTATTAAGAATTTTAATATCCCAACTGCAAAAAAAATTAAAACCAATAAACAAATAGAAATCCCTATTTATAAAAATATATTTGCAATTCTAATCTTTTTAATCTCATTTTGTTCAGAATTATATCTGAGAAAAAAATGGAGCTTGTTATAAAATAATTGTTAGGAGTTAATTATGTGTGGTATCGTTGCATATATTGGCAAAAGAAATGCAGTACCAATTTTGATTGAAGGTTTAAAAAGACTTGAATATAGAGGCTATGATAGTTCAGGCATTGCAATAATTAATAAACAAGGTGAATTAAAAACCGAAAAAAAAGAAGGTAAAATTGTTGAATTAGAAAGAGCAATTAATTGGTTGCCTTCTGAATCTGACAGCTTACTTGGGATATCTCATACTCGTTGGGCAACTCATGGCGAACCAACATTTATTAATGCACATCCTCATTTAAATACAAATAAAAAAATTGCTATTGTTCATAATGGGATTATTGAAAACTTCAAATTATTAAAAGAACAATTAGAAGCTAAAGGTTATTTTTTTGAATCAGAAACTGATACTGAAGTTATAGTACATTTGATTGATTATTTTTATCAATTTACTAATGATTTTTTTCATAGTGTTCAGGAAGCTTTAAAAAAAGTTGAAGGAACTTATGGTATTGCTGTAATACATAAAGATTTCCCTGACAGAATAATTGCTGCAAGAAAAGGTAGCCCGGTCATAGTTGGTGTCGGTAATGAAGAGTTTTTTATAACATCAGATGTTAATGCAATAATTATACATACAAATAAAGTTATTTATCTTGAAGATGGTGAATTAGCAAAAATTTATAAAGATACATTTGAATTGACTACTATTGATAATCAAAAAGTTAAACCTAAGATTTCCGAAATTGATTGGAACTTTTCAAGTATAGATAAAGGTGATTATAAGCACTTTATGCTTAAAGAGATTTTCGAGCAACCAACATCTGTGTTAAATGCCTTTAGAGGCCGATTATCGGACGAACTTGCTACATCAAGACTTGGAGGCTTAAATGTACACTATAATGAGATTCGCAAAGCAAAAAAGATTCATTTAATTGGTTGCGGAACTTCATGGCATGCAGGTATTATTGGAAAATATATCATTGAAACCTTAGCAAGAATACCTGTTGAAATCGAATATGCAAGTGAATATCGATATAGGAATCCGATTATTTCTGAAGATACTATAGTTTTTGTTATTAGTCAGTCAGGAGAAACAGCTGATACTCTTGCAGCTTTAAGAGAAGCTAAAGCAAAAGGGGCATTAGTATTTGGTATCACAAATGTTGTAGGCAGTACGATAGCAAGAGAAACTGATGGAGGTGTATATATACATGCCGGTTCGGAAATCGGTGTAGCCTCAACAAAAGCTTTTACTTCACAAGTAACACTGCTATTTTTAATAGGTCTATTATTAGGTAGAATGAATCACCTTTCTCCGATAGATGGGCAACAATATATAACCGAATTAAGAAAGATTCCTGATAAAATTAGATTAATTCTTAATAAAAATGAAGAGATAAGAGAAATAGCTAAGTCAATCCAAAATTCAACAAATGCTTTATACTTAGGTAGAGGTTTTGAATACCCGGTTGCATTAGAAGGTGCCTTAAAATTAAAAGAAATATCTTATATCCATGCAGAAGGTTACCCTGCTGCAGAAATGAAACATGGCCCGATTGCTCTAATTGATGAAAATATGCCTGTAATTTCTGTTTGTCCCAAAGATGCTTTGTATGATAAAGTAATTTCTAATTTACAAGAAGTTAAAGCAAGAAAAGGTAGAATAATTGCTATTGCTAATGAAAATGATGAAACTATAAAATCTTTATCTGAAAATGTTATTTATATACCGGAAACATTACCTGCATTAAGGCCTTTACTTACTGTAATCCCATTACAATTATTGGCTTACCATACTGCTGATTTAAAAGGTTTAGATGTTGATAGACCAAGAAACTTAGCTAAGAGTGTAACTGTAGAATAAAACAAATATTATTTTCAAGAAGGCCTATTGAAAAAGAATTCAATGATTAAAGAAGGGATGAAAGTATCAGTTGTTGAAGGTGCTTTTGCTCAAGTATATACTAATTTAACCGGTATCGGAAGTAATTTTATAACAAAAACGGCTGTTCTGTTAAATGCAAGCCCCGTTTATTTTAGCTTATTAACCGGAATCTCACAATTATCTCAATTTTTTCAATTATACGCAGTTATTCATAATAAAAATAATAAAAATAGAAAGAAAGCTTGCTTAAGTTATGCTTTTTGGGGTAGATTAATTAGTGTTTTAATAGGCTTAAGTTTTGCAATCAGTAAACCTAATCTTGCTTTATTGTTTTTTTTAAGTGTTCTTTTTGTATCTGCATCATTACAAACAATTTCCGGAAATATGTGGGTTGCGTGGATGAGTGATTTAATACCTAAATCAATTAGAGGAAGATATTTCTCATTTAGAATGCAAATACACTTATTGTTTGGTTTATTGTTTGGATATTTATTTAGTTTTTTAATAGACTTATTTGAAATCGACCAATTAAGTTTTAGATATAAAATTCTACAAAACTTTAAGTTAACAAATTTTTTTAATCCTTCTCATTTAAAAATATCGTTAGCTTTTCTATTTATTATTGGTTCAGTAATTGGTTTAACTGGTTTAATTTTTTTGAACAAACAACCGGAAAGAAAATATAAACATACATTATTAAAACAAGAATTTTCTTTGTTTGAACCCTTTAAAAATAAAGATTTTTTAAGATTGCTGTATTTTGGGATGTTTTGGATGTTTGCAACAGGGATAGGCTCACCTTTTTGGGGGCCATTTATGATAAAAACTTTAAAACTATCATTAATAGAAATGCAACTATATACAATGATTTCATCATTTGGTATGCTAATTAGTTTTAGAGTATGGGGAAATTTTATTGATAAATTTGGAAATAAAAATGCAATGAAGATTTGTGTGTTTCTTGGAGGAATCAATCCTTTATTTTGGTTATTTTTAAAAGAATCTGCTTATGGATTGATTTGGATTGAAGCTTTACTTTCCGGTATAATGTGGAGTGGTGCTAATTTGATATCTTTTAATTTTGTATTAAGTCTTGCTCCAAGAGGAAAAGAACAACATTGGTCTGCTGTATATTCTGCATTAACAGGGTTATCTATGTTATTAACTATTATTTTATCAGGGGCTTTATATCCTCCAAAAATTGCTATCTTTGGTTTTATCCTATTACCCGAACAAGTATTATTTGCCTTAACAGCAATCTTTAGATTTAGTGCTGAAATTCCATTACATTTTGTTCGAGAAAATAAAAATCTAAGTTTTAGACAAAGTTTAAAAGGCTCTTCAGATATTGCTATGCTAAAGATTATCAAATTTAAAAATCGAATGTTTAAAATATTTAAAATATAATTGTGTATAAACATAAGACATATCTTTAGATTATAATTCTAACTTACTTCATTTTATGTCTTAAAGTTGTAACCAATGTATGTCTTTTATGATAAATAGCTAATGCTGTTGAATGGATATTTTGGCTAAAAGTATTATGTAAGCCTATTTATAAGACTCACATTATTAAACATTTTTATATATAATAGTATCTGAAATTAATTTTTCTTGACTATATTTAACTAAATCGAAAAACTGTAAAAAAATGTATAGGGGTATAAATGGCAAAATTGTTTAGCAAGGAATATCATGAGATTTCTAATACCTGGTATTTTAAACAGAATGTTTTAAATATTAACAAAGATTCTGTTAATTATACTATTTATAAACTATATGATGATTTATATCGAATTGTATTTCGAGTTTTTTTTAACAGTTTTGAAAAATTATACATTATAAATATTGATTATGATTATGATAGTAAAAGGATTATAAAATGTACTTCGCAAAATGAGCGATTAGAGAATTTTTATAAGTATGCACTTATAAAATATGCTTATGAAAATTTAACAACTAGTATTTTTGATGATTATCATTATGCCATTTATGATAAAAATATATGCCGTTATACTGAAAATGAATATCAACAGTATCAATCCTTGCATTATCAAATTGAAGGGTTTTTTAACAATGCTCAGAGTGTTATAAAGATATATGTGGTAGGTTTGGATGAGTTAAATTATAGAGATTTCATCTCTTTTGTAGAACACGGGCAGGAGTTTTTAAAAGAAGAATTTTCATATAAAAATTCATTTTTAAAAGCATTTGTCTTTGAAGAACTTATCTTTTTAAGAGTTTTAATGCAAAATAAGAGGTCTATTGGTAAAAAGAAATTATATATTAGTATCTATCGTGATGATTTTGTTAATTTAATCCCATTTATAATTCCAATAGCAAATAAGTTTTTCATATTCGAAACAGGTGATAAATTATTTATTAATGATACTCCATTATCTATGGAATTTTTGATAAGTTCAATTGATGAGAATAATTATATTTTAAAGCTGGTAGAAAATCAAGTAATACATCAATTTATGGTTAAATCTAGTATGTATTTATTAAGTGGAAATGTCCTTTCAAGGGTAATTTTACCCTTTACTGATGACGTAATTAAGCATATATTAAATGGGCAAATGATTATAGATAAACATGATTTAGTGTATTACAAGACGATAATAGCTAAGCAATTGACAATAAACAATCATCATCTTGATTTTGAAGCAGGGATTGAATTGCCGGAAGTAAATGAGGAAACTCCGGATGTTTATATTATTATTAAAAAGACTTCAAGGGGTGTTTTATTTAACTGTTATTTAGAATATTCGGATCTGACTCAATTACCGATAATTTTCGTTCGTGAAAAGATAAATTTGATTTCGTTAAATAATATGAATACAAGCAAATGGTATTATATTTCTGATGATTTAATTAGTGAATTAGATGCATTTTTAACAAATTATTTGTTTTATCGAGAATACGATATTAATGAATATTCTTGGGAAGTTACACATCCTGCTTATATTCTTGTTATGAAAGAAAATTTATTTGAAAAAGCAAATCCAAAATGGATTATTCAAATAGATGAGGAACTTAAGAAAAACTTTATTCAATCAATTGTATTAGTGCCTGAAATAATTGTAAATAAAGATGAAGATATTGATTGGTTTTCTTATAAAATTATTTATAAATTTAATAATATCAGTGTTACGCAAGATGATTTACGAAATTTCTTTAAAGTAGGTGAAAACTTTTTAAAGCTACCAGACGGATCGCTTGTAACTATTAAAAATAAAGAAATTTTTGATGAATTTGAAGAGATAGTTAAGCTTAGTAAAAAAGATGCTGATTATTTTCATCGAGCTTCTATTTATAGATTGCCTTGGATTTATGAGTTAAGTAAAAATAATCCTGCAATTAACATTTATGGAGATGAATACCTAAATGAAATGTATGCAGCTTTAATAAATAGAGCTACTAAAGATAAAGTTGAACCTTACTATACCCTGAAACCTGTTATGAGGTCGTATCAAAAAACCGGTTATGAATGGCTGAAAATGCTTGAAAAATACAAGCTGAGTGGTATCTTAGCGGATGATATGGGACTAGGCAAGACCTTGCAAGCAATTTCTGTTTTAACTGATTTAAAAACTGATTCTAAGAGTTTAATTATATGTCCTAAGACTTTGCTTTTTAATTGGGCTGCTGAGATTGAAAAATTCAATCCTCAGTTAAAGTATATTATCTATGAAGGTAAAAAAGAAGAGAGAATAAATTTACTTAATAATTCAGCAGTTCAATTAGTATTTTGTTCTTATGCTCTTATTCAAAATGATTTAGAGATTTTTAAAAAAATCCATTTTGAATATGTTATCCTTGATGAAGCTCAACATATAAAAAATCATAATACATTAAGATCAAAAGCTGTTAAAAAGCTTAAGGCAAGATATAAATTAGCTATGACCGGTACTCCTTTGGAAAATAGTATATCTGAACTATGGTCAGTATTTGATTTTTTAATGCCCGGATATTTGCCTTCTATTAAGAAGTTTAAAGATATGTTTTCTACTGATCAAGATAGTATTAAACAAGGACAAAGAGTTAAGCAATATATATCTCCGTTTATCTTAAGAAGAAAAAAACAAGATGTTTTATTTGAATTACCTGATAAGCAAGAACAATATGTTTATTGTCCAATGACTGAAAGTCAAGAAAATAAGTATATTCAAATTTTAAAAGCGGTTAAAAACGATGTTTTTAAGGATGGAGATACTGAAACTAATTTTATTACTATGTTAGCCGCCTTAACACGATTAAGACAGGTTTGTGATCATCCCGGGTTAATTAATGATGAATGGATGAATGAAGCTAATATTTCCGGAAAATTAGATACATTAAAAGAATTGTTAGAAGATGCTTTAGAAAATGGAAGAAAAATTTTAGTGTTTAGTCAATATGTCAAAATGCTTCATATTGTGGAAAAGATGATAAAAAAAATGAATATAAATTATGAATATATGGACGGAAATACTAAAGATAGAAAAACTGTAATAAATCATTTTAATGATAATGAAAAAGTTAAAGTATTTTTAATAAGTTTAAAAACCGGAGGGTTTGGGATAAATTTAACTTCTGCAGATACTGTAATATTAGTTGATCCTTGGTGGAATCCTATGGTTGAAAGTCAAGCAATAGATCGTGTTCACAGAATGGGACAAACTAAAAAAGTCGTAGTATATAAAATGATTACTGTTGGTTCTGTAGAAGAAAAAATTATGATTTTACAAAAGAGGAAAAGAGATTTATTTGATAATATCATAAACCAAGGTGATTCAGTCTTGAAAAATCTTGAATATAACGAGATTAAATCACTATTTGAATATAAGGAATAAATTATGAATTGGTTTTTTTGTGTAATTAGTCAAAAACCCTTTCTCGAATGGGAAATTGAAAGATTTATTAAAACTCATCCCCAAACTAAAAATACTATAATAAAGCCTTCATTTTACTTTGCTTATGACGCTTTACAAGAACAACTTTTGTTTGAAAAACCCACTGAAGATAACTTGTTTTATAAGATTATAATTGGTAAAGGGTTTATTTCAAAAAGTACCGGTTATTCTCAAGCCGATATGAATGATTGGAAGCAATTATTAAATTATGAAATATTACCCAATGAAATTGATGGGCATTATCTAGCTATAAAAATCAAAGAAGATCATTTTGAAGTAAGTAATGATGCTTTAGGTCATTATCCCGTTTATTTTGCAAAATCAGAAGGCTATTGTATTGCGTCTAATCATCAAGAATATGTTGCTTCTGTACTAAGTAAAAAACAATGGAATTACTCTGCAATATCTGCACTTGCTTTGCTCAATATCCCTCTACAAAAAGAATCATTTTTAAAACAAATCAATTTATTAAAAACGGCTTCAACTCTAAAAATGAAACCTAATAAAATGATTGTTGGAAATAGAGATATCAATTTTCTCAATGATCAGAAAATTGATAGTAAAAATTATTTGTTTGTTTTGAAAAAGGCCTTTGAATTACAATTAAATGATAATGATTTTGTCTCGATTCCTTTTAAAAATGATTATTCTTCGAGACTTGCAGTTTCTATCTATTGTAATAAAGCTAAAAAATCTTGGGGGCTTTATTCTCAAAGGAGTTTTAATAAACAAATCTCCGATTACCCTGAACGTTATCTGGATTCATTAATTTTAAATAATTTAAAAATAAAAAATATTCCGGAAATTAACGACTTAGATGATTTATTAAGTTTGTATAATGATTATATTATGCAAACCAGCTTAGCAAATTTTCCTATGTTTTTTAATTTGGCCGGTAAATTCCAACAAAATATGGACAAGATAGAGTTTAATTTATTATCTGACCCATCAGAATTTTTCTTTGAAAAATCTCCCGAAAATGCGATTGATAAATTATATAATATATTGAAAAATAATGATTTTAATCAATTTATAAAGGCTTACTCAATTGAAAATAATTTTTTTAGAAAAGAATTTTACTCTTTCCTTTTTAAAGGATTAAAACAACATTTTAAAAATGCTTCTGATTCACTTATTTATACCAATTCTAAATATGATTTATATCATTTTTATTTATCGAGATATCAAATGAATTTATTTACCACTGGTATTGCTTGGTTAAATAATTACAGACTCTTTTTTAGCCCGGGTTTATTTTATAATCTAATTTGTTGTCATATCTATCAAAGGATGTATAATCCAAAAATTATTGATTTAAGCCAAGATTTCTATCTTGAATTAGCACCGGAATGTAAAAAATTTCCAAAGCTGAAACCTAATAAATTCGACATACAAACATATCCAAATAAAAATTTACAGTATTTTCCTCTAATCAGTAATGAAATTGGAAAATTTATCGAAAAAGCAGAAAAAATCCCTTACTATGATTTTGATAAACTGATAAAAACTTTTAAAAAGGCACAAAAACATAATCTTAAGGCTATTAATATTATTTTAAAATGGTATTCATTTGAAATTAATCGTAATTTTTTAGAATAAAATAAATAATCAGAGTTATAAAAAAAAATCACTATTAACAATATAAAATTACCAATTATCAAAATTAATGTCTTATAATACACATTGATTGTTACTGTTTATTTCATTGATTACCAGATAATTACAAAATATTTTAAAAATAAAAAATATTTTTATTGACATAATTAAGGTTAATTGTTATAAATGACTTATAAAATATAATATTCGGAGGAATTATGAGAAAATTTTCTTTTGTTGTACTATTATGTTTAATAGTCGGTATGATTTCTGCTGAACCTTTAGCAGGAGATTTCTATGTAGGCAATCAATCAGGCGATAATTTTACGTCACTTACAGGTAACAATGGGCTTTTTAATGCAATAAACACAAATGATATCTCAGGCGATATAAATGTCTATATAACTTCAAATTTAGATGAAAGTGGAAAAATTTCACTCAATAGAAATACAAATCTTGATATATTTAAAATTTTCATAAAGCCGGCAAGTTCCGGGTTAAAAACCATTACAGGCACAGACATTACAAAAGATGTAATTACTATAGATTTTACCCGTTTTGTGACTATTGATGGAGATTATAACGGAGAAAAATCTCTTAAGTTTATCAATAATAGTACATCAAAATATGCTATAAATGTAATTAATAGTTCAGGTAACTTCTCATTAACTAATTGTATTATACAAACTAATGCAAAAGCTGTTAATATACTAAATAATCCAAATGTTTTAATCTCATATTGTGACATACAAATAAATGAAGATGCGGGATATGCTTATGGTGTAAACGCTAGTAATATAGTAAATCTACAACTCTTCAATAATAATATTTATTTACAAGAAACACAAACAACTACTAGATATGTCAATGGTATATCTATTGTTTCAAGTATATCATCAAATTCAAGTGTTTACAACAACATAATTTACCTTAAATCGAACACAATAAATGAACACAGAGGAATAAGTTTCATCGGCAATGATCAAGCTGATGCTTATGTATATCATAATACAGTTTATATTGATGGTAATATACCGGACAATGGAGGCAATAATGCATATTCAGTATGTTTTTATCATCAAAAAAATCCTTTAAACGACAAAACATTAAATGTTAAAAACAATATTTTTATAAATAACAAAACTCATACAAGTCCAGACTATAAGGTTGCGGTAATAAGAATCAGTGATATTACAGATTTTAATAGTTATAATATAGATAATAATATATATAATGGTAATCCTATAGCTTATTTTAACAATAGTGAAAAAATAAATCTTACAGACTGGCAATCAGCTTGGGAAAACACTAAAGATACTAATTCGAAAGTAGTCAATCCTGATTTTATATCATTAATTAATCCAATAAACTTACACCTATCAGATTTAGATGATTATTCTGTTTATTATGGTGAAAATGTTAATATAGAATTTGATTATGATGGAGACACTCGTAACGCTTCAACTCCTTTTATTGGTGCTGATGAAGTTTTTATTGATGACACCTTACCTGTTGAATTATCATCCTTTACTGTTAATGCAACAAATAGTTCTACCTTAAAAATTTGTTGGAGTACAGAATCTGAATCCAATCTAATAGGTTATCATATTTTAAGAAACATTACCTCAGACATAAGTACAGCAAAAAGAATAAACGCAAATTATATCAATGCAAACAATACACCAAATACGTCTCATTACGAATTCTCGGACAATGATATTGTTTTTAATACTGCATATCACTATTGGTTGCAAACAATCGAATATGATGGAACCATACAATATTTTGGCCCAATTACAGGAAAGTCAGCTGATTCAACTCAAGAAGTAATTGTTTTACCTTTTGAGACAAAATTAGGATTTGCTTACCCTAATCCTTTTAATCCCAGTACAACCATCGATTTTATTCTTGCTGAAGATAATAATGTAAAAATTGAAATATACAATATCAAGGGTCAAAAAGTTAGAACTTTGATTGATGAATATCGTCAAGCTGGAAATCATCATATAATATGGGATGGACAAGATAACTTAAATCATAATTGTTCCAATGGCTTATACTTCTATAAAATGCAAACAAATAATTATGTCAATATAAAAAAAGTAATGCTTTTAAAGTAAATTAGCTTAGATAAATCTTATTGGTTTGTAGAATTGTAAACAATCTAGTAGATAAGTCTCTGTCAGACAGAAGTTCAAAAATAATTTAATTTTACCTTTCTACAAGACTACCGGGTAATATCAAATACGGCTCAGAATTATATCTGAGCCGATTTATTTTAGGCTATATCAACAAAAGGCTATAATAATATTTTAATGGTTTAATTGGAGATAAAGTTTTTTGAGTTGTTCTTCATTAACTTTAACCGGAGTGATTGCCATATTTCTGGAATTTAATACTTCAGGTATTCGGGCAGTTAAAAATTCTTCTGTAATATGATGTTCAAATTTTAGGTCTAATTTATCTAACCAGTTAAAAAAGTCTTGTTTATTAATTCTTAAGTATTCAAAAAGCTCATTTAATCTATTGTCAAGGTGAGGTTCATAAAAATTCATCATATTTTTCATTACAACACCATTTGCCATTCCGTGAGAAAGTCCATATACAGTAGTTAGAGGATATCCGATTGAATGCTGTAAGGTTGTTGATGAGTGAGCAATAACCATTCCTCCATAAGTTGAGGCAAGCATTAAGTTTTCTCTAAATTGATAATTGTCAGGTTCTTCTAAGCAAGGGAGTAGATAATTATAAATAAGTTCAATACCTTTAAATATTAGTGGTTGTAAGAAATCAGCGTGATTAAGAGAATAAATACCTTCAAGTAAATGGCTTAAGGCATCTACCGCCGTATCTCTGGTTATATGTTTATTGGCTGAAATAGTATATTTAGGATCAATAAATGATATTTTAGGAAACATTAATGGAGAGCCAAATCCTGCCTTAATTTGAGTTTCGTTGTTTGTTAAAACGCTATAAGGAGTAACTTCTGAACCGGTTCCGGAAGTCGTAGGAATAGCAATCAGAGGTAAAGCAGATTTATGTAATGAATTATCAAAAATATTGTTTTTATTGAGATTATTTGCATACATTAATGAGATAGCTTTTGCTGCATCGAGTGGGCTTCCTCCGCCTATAGCAATAATAAAATCACAATTATTTTGTTTTAAGATAAGAGAGCCTTTTTCTATGCTTGAGATATTAGGGTTTTCAGTGATTTCATTAAATAAAATAAATTCTATTGATAGAGTATTTAAGGCTTCAAGCAAATCATCCAAAGCTCCTGATTTTTTTGCTGAATGTTTACCGGTTACAATGAATGCTTTTTTTCCAAACGAACTAAGTTCTTTTTTATTTTCTTTAATTGAATTTTTACCAAAGTGTATTTTTACGGGTATATTGAAATACATTGTTTTCTCCTTTAATTAATATCTCTTCTAATCATAGTTATAAAACTATCAAGTATTTTAAATCCGTTTTTTAGATATAGGTTTTTTGCTATTTGGTTATTTATATTAACTTCTAATTTTAATTGTAGCTTATATTCTTTTGAAAACTCTTTTGCTTTATCTATTAATAGTTGAGCAATTCCTTTATTTTGAAATTCGGGTAAAACTGCCATATGGTGCAAATGTAATCTTCTATAATCAGAAGTAAGCCAACAAGTTGCAATAATATTATCGTTATTGAGAGCAGTTAAAAAGACAGCATTTTTTTCAAGAGTGGCCATTATATTTTCAAAGCTGTCACAACGTTCCGGGTTTGAGATACCGGTCACTTTCCAAATTTTAACAATTTTTTGATAGATTTGTTTATTAAAATCTGTAGATATTGTAATCATTTCAATCTTTTAAAGGGTAATATATTGCCAGTTCTTTATCAGCATTAGCCCATACGTATTTAACTTCTCCAACAAAAATAGTATGGTCTCCTGATTTTATTTGTCCTGTAATTTGACATTCAAAATTTGCAACAGCGTCATCTAAAATAGGTAATTTATTTAATCTACCCGGCATCCAATTAATATCTAATATATTAAATTTATCAAAATCTCTTCCTGAATGTGATCCACAATATTTTACAATATTTTTCATTTCATCTGAAGGAAAAACAAGATTAAAAAACCTATTTTCTTGTAAGCATTCGTAACTATAGCGTGTATGTCCGATGGAAATCGCAAACATTGGAGGCTCAATAGATGTTCTCATATACCATTCTAAAGTAATTAAATTATATATGTTTTCTTTAGCACGAACAACTGCCAAGGCTACTCTTGTTGGAGATTTTATAATTTTTAAAGCTTCAACATAACTTACTAATTCCATATTTACTCCTTTTCATAAATAACTCTATATATATTATTGTGTGTCAAAAATATTCAATGTTTCTAATTTTTCTAATAATTCATTCATTTTTTTAGTTTTTGACTCAAACTCATAGCAAAGAATAGTCTGTAATAAATTTAAACAAGCAAATTTTTTCACGTCAATATAATGATAAGCAAAGATTGAAGATTCAGTTAAGATAATTAAGCGATTTGATTGGGGAGACACGACAATTTTTTGTATCGTTTCGTTAATATTGAAGGTTTTTAAAAGCAATTTAGTTTGATAATTATAAACCAAAACTTTTTTGTCTGATGCTACAGCTATATATGGATAATCTTTAAAAAATTTGAAATCAACAATTTTGGTTTGAGTTTTTATCGTAAAAATATGTTGTACTTCATTAAAATTATATAGAGTAATTCTATCATTTTTATCTTTATCTTGTAGTTTAATAGCGAAATAATTACAATGAAATGAAAAATCTACTTTACTTATTTCTGATTCAGTTTTTTGAGAATATATTTTATTACCTGTTTCAATGTCATATACTTGAAGCTCATTATTCCATCTATCACTGAGTGAGATGAATATATGTCTTTCATCATTTGATATACACAGGTTTTTTATAGTTTGTTCAAAGGAAAGTCTATTTTCTTCTAAGGTCTCTAAATTTACCATTAGCAATTCAAATGAAGAATGTGCTAAAAGTATTCGATTATTATAAGACAAGATTGCGTTATTTACAAAATATTTAAAGACATATTTATAGATAATAGTTTTATCTGATAATGAAAAGACTTTTAAATCTTTATTGATAAAAAAAACATTGTAATCTTTTTTTGTAGATAGTAGAAATTTTGAATCATCCGTAGTTAATGTATAGTCAGATGTTTTTGTATTGTTGTTAGTATCAATCAGGGATAAGTTATTGTTAGACATTAAGCAAGCAACGGTGTTTGTGTTTTCAATAAATTCAAAATCCTTAACATTATAAATTTTATTGGATTCATTTTTATGTAATTTATTTATATTACAATAAATAAATTCATTATTATTGGCAATAAATCCTATCTTCATTCCATTTTTAGAGTATTTACAAGAATTAATTATTGTAAATCCTGAATGTACGCAATCGTTAATCCAAAAAGATTCTTGTTTTAAAAAATCTATAAGTAAATCTTGATCAACCACAATCCCTTTTTTAGTAATAAAACGATAATAGTAAAATTTTAAAAGATTATCATTAAAATCTATTTTTGTTTTCTTTAAATATTGAGCCCATGCCGGATCTTGTGAATCATTCATATAATAAAGAATTGCGAGTTTAACTTCATTTTCTTCGGTTTTAATTAAGATATTTCCTAAAATCTCAGTTAGTTTTGGATTAGTTTTTTCAGTTTCGGAAAGCATTGATAAGGTAAAGATGAAGTCTTGATATTTTATTAAAGCATTTTTTCTCAAATCAGCCATAGTTTTAAGCTTCTCAATAGCTTTTTCATTTGATAACATATACAATAATCTTGCTTGATGTTCATCAATTTTGTCCATTGCATTGTTGATGTCTCTAACGACTGCTGTTTCTGAAGTAAAAGAATATAGATCGACTATGCAAGCCTTGGGTTGGCTTTTTATTGATATAAAATCATTGCAAATCAAGTTATCATCTAATTTAAAAGCATATTTTCTTAAAAATTTTAAATTATTATATTTTTTTAAGAAAGCAAGGTGTCTGATATGTTTTTTAATTGTATCTTGAGCATTAACTTCTTTTTGGGAATAATCAAAATCAGAGTCATAAAATCCATCCATATACTCAGAATCATTGATGATTTCGTCTAAGAAAATACTTGCATCATCAAGCATTTCTTCAAAGCGAGTATTATCAATTAAAAACGCTAAGATTGCTTTCTTAAAAATAAAGTTATCAAAAGCTTCTTGAAAAATTTCATCAAATAATGGATTAAATTCTTTTAATTCAAGAGTAACAGAATCCTGTACCGCTGCATAATAATTTTCTATTGAGGGGAATCTATTTCTAAATTTTGGTATATCAATATATTCATCTATTCCATAAATCCACATTAGCAGATATAGCCTTTGCTTGTCTGAACATAAATAAAAGATATGATGTATTACAAATTCATTGATTACCAATATGTTAATAAACCTATTCCAAAAAGTTATAAATTCTGTAAAACTATAAGAATCAGTCTTTTTTATATAGTAATCTATTAAATCAATATGTCTATCTGCTAGTTTTGAGTTTCTGTTTTCAGTAGGATTATGCACAAGAGTGGAATCAATTTCATCTAACCAAAGGACATCTTCAAATGATAATTTTTGATATTCTTGAGCAATAAATTCTAAAAGATAGTTCTTATAATTACTATTTAACATATATTTTATAGTATGATTATTCTTGTGGCTTATGATGCTTTTTATTGATAAATTAATAGCTTTGGATGGGAAATCCTTAAATAATTGAACTAATTTTTTTTCTTCATTAACGTATTTATTAATAAAGTACTCAATTATTAATTCTTGAAAATTTGATTCTATTAACAACAGTAAAAATGTATCTTCTTGTTTTTCAACTAAAGAACTTATTATTTCTTGTTGAATTTTTTCTGTAAAAAATTGAAAATTTTCTTGTAAAAACTTCTTATTAGCTTGAAGTTTTTTAAAAAGATATTCACTTAATAAATGATTCTTTTCGCTTTGAAATATTTTAATTATTTCCACATCTGCTTGTAAGCTAATTAATTGTTTTACAATCTTATCTTTTAAAGCAAGGTCTTTAGTTTCTAAATATAGTTGTAATAATTTATCCGGTTTGTTTTTTGCAATTACATAAGAAAGCATTAAGTTATCCTGTATTTATTTATTTTATATTATCCTCAAGTATTATTTCTGCGTTTACAATTTTAAACACATTCCATTTGCGTCCGGCTTGATTTGATTTAATTTTATAAATCCTTAATAATTTACCTTCTGCATATATTTTAACACTAGCTTTTGAATTTGCAAGTGCTAAAGATTTATTCTTGTTACGATTTGTATAATCGTAAACATAGTACTCATAAACAGCACCTTTGTCAATCTGTTGAACTGTTATCGTTTCAGGACCGTAACCATTCATATCATCTCTGTCTAAACGACCGGCTCCGTCTGACAATACCTTCATATCTCGGTAGGATATGTGATATTCATCAACCTTAACGAAATGAGCATCTAAGTCTCTTGGTTCTTTATCCCAATCCAAAACAATTCTAAAATTTTGTATATCCATATTTGGAGACACGCTAAAACGATTAAAGACAATCGTTCCAACCATTATTTCAACTCCAAAATCAGATGTAATATAGCCATCTTTTTTGAAAATTACTTGCTGTATATAATTATCGTTTAGGGGTAAAAACTCTATTTTGCCTTGATTATCTGTAATAAATTCACCATTGTCCACTAAAGTAACGTTTGCATTTTGAGTCGCTTCTCCTGTTAGTGCATCAAAAAAATATAATCTTAAAGTGCCGGATTCTATTTCTTTAAAAGCATCATCAAATTTGGTGTTTGCTATATCTCTTTGAGATTGACAAAATAAAAAAGTTGAGAAATATAATAATATTAAAATTATATAACAAATCCTGCTTTTAAGCATTTTTCCTCCAAACGATTTACTTTATACATTTTATATTTTTGCTTAGTATTGTCAATTAGTTTTTTATAAAAAATCAATATAATTACTATGAGCAAACTTTAACCGACCTCCAAGATGCTTTAAAGCATCTTGGAGGTCGCTTGTTATTTTCTTGAGTGAACATCTTACTTGCACTTTTGATTTGTTGTGTAAGTATCCTTGTTTGCAATATCTTTCCTACAAGCCGGAAGCTTGTAGAACAATATCCTCGACTCACACTCACTGCGTTCGCTGCAAGTCAAGTCTGTCTTTGGACTTGAGTCTCTAATCGCAAAGCGAGAAGGGACTTGAGGACAAAGAGAATCACAAAGAGATTGCTTCTTCGCAGGCTCATCGCAATGACACGGTTTTGTCGTTCTCGACTCACACTCACTGGTTCGTTGCAAGTCAAGTCCGATTTAAGGTGCAGATCAAGTATATCCGGATTTTTGTAAAAATAATTTATTCGTTTAATCTTATATATTTTATTTATATTTCTTGCTCTGAGTTTGTGAATATTCTCAATCCAACCCATAAATGCATTATCCTTTGTAAGCCTTTACATTATTAAAATAAAATCAATTAAATCATAACTACGATATTAAACATTAAATAAATAATTCTATTATACAATCTTTAATATATTAAAGATATTTGTCAAGAAATAAAAAATAAAGTTTGGCGACTAACCATAAAAAGTATCCACCGATAAAAACCTTTAACATTAAAGGAAAAAGATTATATGAAATTAATTTTTAGCGTTAATAAGAAGAAAGGTATTGCACATAATATTTCTTAAAAATTGAATAGCCTATCATTTTTAGAGGCTGTCTCAAAATTAAAGTTGTGCGAGCATTCCTGCTTGCGCTCAAAACCTTAACTAACAGATATTCAATATTTTATGAAGCTACAAACTGGAAGCCTGTAGAACATTTCTGTATTTTAGGACAGCCTTTTTAGATGATAGGCTAATTTATTGTTAAGTTTACTTATCGTTTAATTATAGGTCGTGCAATATATGAAGTATGTAAAAGGTGATGAGCTTTTTCGGAATTAGGCTTTTCTAAAAATTCATCATAGACTTGCTTAATGGAAGGATTATGGTGTGAATGTTTATATTTGAGTTCACTATCTTCTTGATATAGCCCTTGAGCTCTTTGATTTCTAATGACATTAGTAGAAACATAAGGTTGTCCACCGCCTCCTACACAACCGCCACGACAAGCCATAACTTCTATAAAGTGGTAAGGTAATTCTTTGCCTTCTTTTTTGGCTTTTCTTACTTCATCTAAAAGTTCAGCGACATTTGCTAAGCCTGAAGCCACAGCAATACGAAGTTTTATGCCGGCTACTTCTACTTCACCGACTTTAATAGCTTTATGACCTCTTACAAATTCTACGTTAGGATTAGGCATATCTTCACCGGTTACTAAGAAGTAAGCTGTTCTGATTGCTGCTTCCATAACACCACCTGTAGTGCCGAAAATAGTACCTGCTCCGGTATATTCACCGAGTGGACTGTCAGCTTTTCCTTTAGGTAAACCTTTTATATCAATACCTCTCATTTTTAACATTCTGGCAAATTCGCGAGTGGTAAGAGTAATATCTACATCTTTATGGCCGGAAGCATACATATCTTCCATTCTTTCGATTTCATATTTTTTGGCAGTACAAGGCATAACAGAAACCAAGAAAATTTTATCGGGGGATATATTCATTTTCTTTGCCCAGTAAGTTTTTACCATAGTTCCTACCATTTGATGAGGTGATTTAGCAGTAGAAAAATGTGGTATCAAATCAGAATAGAATTTTTCTAAATAATCAACCCACGAAGGGCAGCAAGAAGTTATTAATGGTAGTTCATTTGGATTTTCTTTTAAGATAGTTGCGAGTTCGGTAGCTTCTTCCATAATGGTTAAATCAGCTCCGAAATTAGTATCAAAAATATAGTTGAACCCAAGCATTCTGAGGGCAGTGTACATTTCACCAACGACATTAGTGCCGGGTTCTAATCCAAATTCTTCACCGAGAGCAACTCTAACCGCAGGAGCTTCTTGTACAACACAAATTTTGTCCGGATCGTCAAGTGCTTCCCAGACAGCATCTGTAGCATCTTTTTCATAAATTGCTCCAACCGGACAATATGCTGCACATTGGCCACATTTAACGCATTCAGAATCATTTAAAGATCTATTGTATGAGGGGCCTACAAAGGTATCAAAGCCTCTATTTGAATAGGATAATGCGTGAACGCCTTGGACATCATTACATACTTGAATACATCTACCGCATTGAATACAGTATCCCGGATCTAATGTGAGTGCAACTGAAGATGTATCTTTCTTTGTATTTTTTCTTGCAATCGGATGAACAGGTAAACCGGTAATGCCCAATTCTTGAGATAAAGATTGTAATTCACAATTTCCGTTACGAATACATTGAGGACAATCATTAGGGTGATTAGTTAAAATAATTTGTAGAGCATTTCTTCTTAAATCCATTAATTTTTTAGTATGGGTAATGATTTTCATTCCATTTTCAGCGTTTGTTGAGCACGCTCTTACTAATCTTCCATTAGCTTCGACCATACAAACACCGCAATTTCCGGTTGCAGGTAAATCTTGTATATAGCATAATGTTGGAATCTTGAATCCTGCTTTTTTAGCTACATGTAGAATTTTGGTATCTTTTTGTACTTCTACTTCAATACCATTTACATTAACAGTTATCATCATAATTTAACCTCTTAATATTCTTTCTTTAAAAAGATAAGAGATAAATATGGATTAGTCAACTATTTTTTTATTTTTTTTATTTCTATAAGAATTCCTTCTCCTGCATTAATAGAAATTTCATAGATATTGTTAGAATTTTGAAAAAAAACCTCTTTAGATATTGGGTTAGTTAATTTATAATTTTCGTTTGTCTCTGATAAACAAAGTTCTATCGACTGAGGTGATGCTGTTTTATAAATATCATTTACGTTAAAATATTGTTGATTATTGTTTTCAATTTTTTCATTTGTTCTTCTATTAACAAGCATTAAATAAATATTCCCTAAGTCATTTTTATATAAACCGTATTCAATAAATCCTTGATAATTTAAGTTTGAAGGAACATTTTTAATTTTAGCTTTAATACTAAAGGGTATTTGGTAATAATTATCTTTTTCTAATAGTATATTTTGTTGCTGTATTGTTTCTGCTTTAATCCATTGAGCATTGTGTAAAAGACTTGCAATCTGTTTTACTTTTGATAAGGTATTTTTTATAGTTTCATACTGTTGATTAAAACTAATTTCATAAGAATCTTTGTTAAAATTAATTAATGAAATTTGTCTTTCCCCTTCCGGATTACTTAAATCTAAATGAGCTTCAGTAGCAGTTTTATACATCCAAAGCCCATTTGCTCCATAGCATAAGGGTAACAATAGCAACATTTTTTGTTGAGCGTTTGGAGGAGTCATTATTTTATTCCATTTATTATTCTTAAAATCATATTGCCCAAAGATATGAACTATCGGCATAAAGGGTTTATTTGTTTCTATGCTTAAGGTTTTTACGATATTATAGTAATTACAAATTTTTTCAGTTATGCTTTGAATATGATTTAATTCATTTACCTTAGATGAGTTATAATCTGCTGTTGGATTTCCATAAAGGTATGCATCAGGACATAGTATTTTTGGATTTGCAACAGTATTGAAATGCTTAATATTGCTATAATTATAATTAAAAACAAATTCTTTGTCTTGAGGATGACCAAAGCTTGTAATCGCAGTATGTAAATAAGTATCATCAGAAGTTAACTCATTTATTTTTTTATAACTTTCAAATGAAAATGCCAGAGGTTCATCATAAGTATCAAACCCTATAACGTTATCATATTTTTCAAAGTATGTCATTCTATCTTTAATATCAGTAAGTTTATTATCTAATTTTTGATAGAGATTATCGTAAATTTCAATATAATCAATTGATAAGATACCGTTGTTATAATAAGTTAAGTAAGGACTAAAATAATTGATTCTGTTGTTTCTTAATGAAAGAGTTAGTTTATCATCTTCAGTAGGTCGCCATTCTCTACCTTTTTGGTTTTCGTTTACATAAAATTGATGCGGTATCAATTCAAAAAGAGGATTGTTCTTATCTTTTAAATAAGCAGATTTATATTGTTCCATATCATTGTGGATTTTTTGTTTTAATTCTGCGATATTTAACTTATATTCAAACTCAGTATATCTATCATTAAAGTCATCATAATATAATACATTAGTTTTGGTAGATTTAAATGTTGGCTGTAAGAGTTTACTTACATCATAATCCCAGGTTAAAAAATTATTCAGTCCTGTAAAATTATCAATAGCTACAACAAAACCAATCTTACAAATAGGTTGATTAATGTCAATATCTCCTGCGATTTTCATTTTAAATTTTATAAAAATATCTGTTTGCTGTTTTAATGAAATGGGAAACCCATAAATAAATCTTTTTAAATATCCCGGTGTTGTTAGATTCATCAAGGGCATATTTTCTCTAATATTTAATTGATTAAATACAACAATTGAGTTTTTACTCTGAGGTACAATCAATATATCGTTTTCATTTATTACTACATTTTTATAATGATTAAAACTATAAAACCAATCATCTTTAATATTTAAGCCTTGATCAAAAGGATAACTTTTTGAATGATATGTATATTCAGCCTCAAATTTATAAAAATTTGCATAACTGTTATAATAAGGACTTTTTTCTATACCTCCTTGATTATCCCAAATAACTACATTAAACCCTTGTTGATTCATTTTATCAATCGCTGATTCCGGAAACCCTTTTGGGACTTTATAATATTTTTTATTATAATATGTTTTTAGCCTTAATGTATTGACTCCTAACTGTTTCATATATTCAAGATAGTTTTCATCATATATATTAGAATAGTCTCCAATTAAAAAATTATCTTTAATATTTGCATTGAGTTGAAATGTTATACATAAAAATATAAACAAAATCAGCTTTTTCATTTTTAACTCCTTTGGGTATTTATTATTAAGAATATTATGTGTTTTTGTCAACCGGTTTTTATTTGGAGACTGTTGAATAATTTCAATTATTGTTCTACAAGCTTCCAGCTTGTAGTTTTATGAAATACTGAATGCCTATCAATTAAGGTTTTTTAGCACAAGTAATGATGCTCGCAAACAAAAACAGGTGCAAGCAGGATGCTTGCATAACATAAGTAGTTTTGAGACAGTCTGAATTATTAAACAAATTAAAAAGCTCCCTAATATGAGATTAGGGAGCTTCTGAGTTTTAGAGAGGGTTGTTATTAATCTCTATTAAATCTTTTATTTCTTTCATCAAATCTTCTTTGTCCTTGATTTTCTTTAAGTTCTGCTTTTTGTTCAGGGCTTAATTCTTTATAAATATTTTCAAGATAGTCTATTCTTGCATTGCTAATTTCGGCTTTATGTTTATAAATTTGGTCAGATATTGATTTAGCTTGTTTAAAGTCTTCATTATCGAGAGCAGTTTCTTTATCAAGATAAAGTTTTTTAATTTGAGCATCTTTGTCTATCATAGCTTTTTTATGAGCAGTTGAGAGCTCATCAATCTTGCTTTGCTGTTGTGAATTTAAGTCTAATTGACCTAATCTCATATTCATCATTCCGTCGTATCTGTTTTTCATACGAGAATCGTTTCTTCCTTCTCTAAAAGCCTGATTTTTGTTATCTTTTCTATCTGGAAATTGAGCATAAAGTTGGGCACTAAAGATACTTATAGTTACAAGTATCACGCTAAATACTATTATTTTTTTCATTTTGGACTCCTTTTTGTTTTTCTAAAATCATTATGTTTGTCATTATTTTGATATTTTTCTCTACGATTATTATATCTTTCATGGAAACGACCAAAGAAATCTGCAGCTTCCTCATCTGTCATTTGTTTTCTTAACTCAAGAAAGTTATAAATTACCATATCTTCAATTTGTTTTTGACTATTACTAAGATAATGGATTATATTATCGATAGTTTTTATGTCATAATCAGGTTTTGCCAATTCTTTAAAATATTCGATTCTGTACTTATAGTTTTGTTTTTTAAAATCTTTCATTTCTTTAGAATTCATTATGGAATGAATCTTATCATTTTTTGGAGGTGGAGGAGGCATAAAAGGTTTTGGGTCAAAATATGAATGATATAAAAACATCATAATAAAACCTAAGTTAAAAGCGAGTGAGATAATTAAAATAATCAATATATTTCTATTTTTCATTTATGAACTCCTTTTTTTAAAATAGTTTATCTTTATCATTTAATACATCCTGAATATTAAAATCCTGCATAATTTTTTTACATTCTTTTTTTGCTCTTACTAAATAGCTTTCAATAGCTGATAATGAATATCCGGTAATTTCTGCAATTTCTTTATTGGATTTTTTTTGATAAAATTGCAATTCAAGGACAAGAGAATGTTTGGGTTTTAACTGATTAAAACATTTTTGAATAAATATTGTTAGTTTTTGCTTGCGAATTTCGTCAGAGGAATAAGAATTATCTAAATAATGCTCTTGAGAGATAAAATCTAAGGTCTCATAAGAAACCAAACGTTTATTTTTCTTAATGAAATTTATAGCTTTGTTATGAGCAGTTTTATATAACCATGAAATAATATATTTTTGTTCGATTCTATTAATATTTTGATAACAAGCTAAAAAAGTACTTTGAACTATGTCTTTAGCATCATCAAGGTTGTAAGTAAACTTATTAGCATAGTTCAGTAATTTTTCGCCTTCGGTTTCAACAAGTTCTGTCCAATTTAACATATAATCCCTATTTCATTGATTTATATATCTAACAAAAAAGAAGACAAAATCCTGCATAATTTTTTCAGCGATTCATTTTTAATCAGAACAATAAAAAATTGCTCATATTTTGAAAGAGTTAATTAATACATTTGAGTAAAAATTGATAGGCACGATTAATTTCTAAAAATCTTTTATATTTTTCCTGATTATGGTCCGGATGACATTTCAAGGCAAGTTTTCGATAGTTACTCTTTAACTCGTTTAGTTTGAAATCATCTTGTAGATTTAATATTGAAACTGCGGTTTTAAAATACTCATAATTTTTCACAGTGTAATTAAAACCTTGATACCATTTTTCAAGGATAGTTTCATCAAAAAAATCAAAATTATCTTTATCTAAATAAAAAAACTCAATAGATTGCAAATCAAGTAAAGACTTTTTTTCAATATACTTAATATGTTCTGCACAAAAATCTTCATTAAACTGTATAGCTTTTTTACAAAATTGATTAGTTAATGTATTAAAAAATTTACAGTTACCCTTAGAAGGCAATTTAACAGCTCCGGCTTTCATAAAGTGAATATTTACAAAATATCCTTGATTTTCAATATGTGATTTTAAAATATACAGTTTATGAAATAACACAAAATGAATTTGATATAGATATAGATTATTACAGTTTGCTATTGAAATATTTGGGAAAAAATATCTGATTATTTCAGATTCGTACATCAATCTATTTTGTTCTGTTAGAAATTCTTCTAAATTCTCAAAACTGTTTAATAATCCATTGAATATCTCATTACTCATATTAATCCTTATTAATTGACTTAATTCTATATAGAGAATACTAATCAATAAACTATAGCCTGTCAAGATAATTTTTATTTTGGCATAAAATCTGCATTTAAAATATCTTAAGAAAAAAATAAAAGGAGTGAACTACTATGGAAAGCTTAAAAGAAAAGCTTAAAAATATCATCAGTGATTATCCTCAGTTAAAGATTCAACTTTATTTGAAAAACTGGCAAACTGACTTTTTAAGATTTTATAAAAGCCAAACTAATTATAATATTAGTAAAAATTCAGTAACACTTTATGTATCAATATATAAAGACAAAAAAAATTATTCTTTCGAAATCAGTAATCCTTCTGAAGAACAAGTAAGGCTTCAAATAGAAGAAGCTTTAATTTATATAGATAAGTTGCCTCCTGATCCATATTTTATTGACTTAGAAAACGATTTGCGAAGAATTGATGAAAAACAAAAAGATAATAATATAGAAAATATATCTCTTAATAGAAAAATTGAGATCCTTAAGCATTTTGCAGAAGCTGTGAAACCTTATGATTTTGATATATATGGAACCTTTATTTGTAATAATGAAACAAATTGGATACTTAATAGTAATGGCTTAGATAAAGTATCAAAAGTAAGTCCTTATTATTTTGAGGTAAAAGCAGTTTCTAATAAGAATGAAGTAACTGTATTGGAAAGTTTTGGCAGTGATAATGCCTCAGCACTTGATACTGAAATGATACTTTCAAATCTCATAGTAAAAATAAAAGCAGCTCAAAATGAGATTGTTGACGTTGAAGCAGGAGATTATGAAGTCATACTTGCTCCTCGTTGTATTGGTGATTTCCTCTCTATGTATGCCTGGTCTAACTTATTTATTTCAAGCATTGATAGAAAAAACACCGAATTGGACGGAAAAGTTGGAGAAAAAGTATTCCCTGAATGTTTTTCTCTATATGACAACCCCCGCCACCCTAATACAGTAAATTATGACTACAGTCATGATGGTCACCTTTATCAAAATTTGCCAATATTTGAAAAAGGTATTTTTAAAAATTTCCTTGTAAATAATTATTATGCCCATAAATTAAATGTGCCTGAAAACGGAAATGAAGCAAATTGTCTCGTAATGGAAACAGGTAATCATTCACTTGAAGATATGATTAAAGGTATAAAAAAAGGCTTATATATTTCAAGTTTTCATTATATGAATTTTATTAATTCCAGAGAGACCTCTTTAACAGGACTAACAAGAGACGGGACTTTTTTAATTGAAGACGGTAAAATAACTAAAGTAATCAATAACTTAAGGTTTACAGAGAAGATTACTGATGTCATAAATAATATTCAAGAAATTGAAAATAAAGCGTCAACCTTCCCAATGTCTGATAATTATGGTAATTTTTCTATCTATACTTATTCAATGCCTCACATAAAAGTAAAAGAATTTAATATCAGCTCATCAACAAAAACTGTATAAGGAGAAATAATGAAACATATAATACATGATATAATCCAAAAACTTAATACTCCTGAGATTACCTTTGGAGATGTCCGTTACTCTACAACTGACTATCAAAGTATCTTTTTTGAAAAAGGTAACCTTAAACATTTTTCCAGTGACACTAATAATCAAGCTCTTGGAATAAGAGTACTTATAAATGGTTGTTGGGGCTTTGCAGGAACTGACATTATCAATAAAATTGAAATAGAAAAAACTATTAAAAAAGCTATAAAAAATGCTAAAGAAGGTAGCTTATTTAAACAACAAAAGGTTGTGTATAAACCTATAAAACCAACTATTGGGTCATATATTTATACACCAAAAGAAAATCCTTTTACAATGCCTAATGAAGAAAAAATTGCTTACTTTGAAAACATTTCTAAGCTTCTTACCCAAAATGAACAAATTGTCTATTCTAACGTAAATTGTGATTTTCAAAGACAATATAAGATATATGCAAATACAGAAGGTACTTTTACCGATAGTCTTGTTTACGATGTTCTTCCGGGTATGTATGTCTTGTCTTCTGACGGGAAACATAACTATTCCAGAACTTGGCCCGGACATATGAACGGCAGAAGAGGTGGATTTGAAAAAGTAAAAGCTTGTCAATTTGAAAAAAACTCAGAAAGAATAATTAAAGAAGCAATTGATTTGCTTAAAGCACCTACAATACAAGAAGAAAGAGCAGATATAATCATTGGAGGCGGGCATCTTGCGTTACAATTACACGAATCAGTCGGGCATGCTACAGAAGCTGACAGAATTTTCGGTATGGAAATCTCTTATGCAGGTAAAACCTTTATAAAAAAGCCTATGTTAAAGAACTTCAAATATGGTTCTGATATTGTAACTATCTTTAGTGATAGCACTCTTGAAGAAGGTTTAGGATATCATCTTGTTGACGATGAAGGAGTTCCCGGCAGACGAGTAGATATAATCAAAAATGGAATCCTAAACGATCAACAAACCTCAAGAGAAATAGCTCCACTCTTAGATTTAGAGCCAAGTTCAAATATGATGGCAAGCTTTGCCAATGACATTCCTTTAGTTAGAATGACTAATTTTTGCTTAGCTCCGGGGCAAGGAAGTCTTGATCAGCTAATTGCTCAAACTGAAAAGGGATATTTATTAGATTTCACCAAAACATGGTCAATAGATGATAATAGATATAATTTCCAATTTACCACAGAAATTGGTTATAAAATACAAGAAGGAAAGATAGTAGGGATTGTGAAAGAACCAACATATTACGGTATAACTCCTGAATTCTGGGGTTCTTGTGACAAAATCTGTGGACAAGAAGAATGGGAAATGCATGGCACTTTCCATTGCGGGAAAGGAGAACCCGGTCAAGCAATGCATTTATCTCACGGCGTAGCTCCGGCTAGATTCAAAAACGTTGTAGTAAATGTAAAAGCTTGACATAACCTCCATTTATTACATTCTACCCACCCTGCGTGAATCATTTTTGATTCACGCACTTTTTTTATCATAAACTTTTAGGGTTGCCGAATGGTTAAGGTTATTGAATAATAATGTTGTGCGAGCATTCTTGCTTGCACTAAAAAACATTAAGTGATAGGTATTCAATATTTTATGAAACTACAAGCTGGAAGCTTGTAGAACAATAATTGAAATTATTCATCAGTCTCTAATGTTATGCAAGCATCCTTGCTTGCATTTTGTTTTGTTGTGCGAGCATTCTTGCTTGGGCGTATATTTGTTACAAGTCGTCTAAGTTTCAGCTTGAATATTTTTATAATTTTAGAAACAGTCTCTTGAAGCTTGTAACTCAAAGTTTGATAGTATTCTACAGCTTTTATAAAAAAAGCCTCTCAATTTATGAGAGGCTTGATTGTTTTTTAAAGGTTATACTTTAAATATATCAACAAGTTTTTTAATTTCTTTAGCAAGTTTTGATAAGTCTTCTGAGGTTTTTTTGGTATGGTCAGCACTTTTAAAAGCGTCATTAATATGTAAAGAGATTTCATTTAAGTTTTTTGCAACTTCTTCAACACCCACACTGATTTCAGCAGTATTTCTGGTAATTTCTTGAACGCCTTTATTAGCTTCTGAGCTGTTATTAGCTATTTCATGAGATGCAGAAGCGGATTCTAAAGAATTTTTGGAGATTTCATTTACTGCTTTTGTTGCTTCATTTGCATTATCGGTAATTCTTTTTGAATATTCGACAACCTTATTGATTCTTGATTTTACATCATTTGCGTTATTTGCCATTCTGCCTGAAGTCAATGCAATTTCATTTGTAGTGATGTTTTGTTCTTCGATACTTGAGGCTATTACAGTATTGATATTATTAAGATTATTTATAATATCAGAAATAGTATTTATTGATTGAGAAGAGTTTGCGACAGAGGATTGAACTTCTTCGATTTGTTGAGCGATATTAGCAGTAGCGTCGGCAGTTTGTTTAGCAAGAGATTTTACTTCGTTAGCGACTACAGCAAAACCTTTACCGGCTTCACCTGCACTTGCAGCTTCAATAGTAGCATTTAGGGCAAGCATATTAGTTTGATCAGCAATGTCATTGATAAGTTTAACTACCTTACCGATATTATGTGAAAGAGTTTGCATTTCGGTCATAACCTGAGTAGCTGTTTTTGCTTCACTTGTCGCTTTATGAGAAATTTCTGAGGCTTGATTAGTATTTTTAGCAATTTCTGCAAGAGTGGCATTCATTTCTTCAATAGCTGAAACGATACCATTAATCTCGCCTACAAGTCCGGAAACTGATTCACCTGCTTCTATAATATTATTTTCTAATTTGTTTATCTCGTTAACTGTCGAAGTAACGCTGGCGCTGGTTTGTTCAGATGCACTTGCTACTTGATTTATGTTTGCAGAAAGCTGTTCAGTAGCAGCAGCAACAGTAGAAACTGAAACACTCGCTTGCTCTGCAGAAGCTGCAATTGTATTTGTATTTGAACTAATCTCTTCTGCGGATGCAGAGACTAACTGAGATTGTGTATTCATAAATTCTGTGTTTTCAGCCAAACCCTTTGCAATATCTGATAATGAAATACTTTTGTCATTTAAAACATCGACATTTTGCATTATTGTCTTGATCAAGGAATGAATCTTCTCAATAAACCTATTAAAATTATTTGCAAGTTCACCTAATTCATCATTTGATAATATAGGTAATCTTTGTGTTAAATCCCCATCTCCTTCAGAAATATCTTTTATCAATTCGTTTGTGGCCTTAAGAGGTTTACTAACTATTCTTTTAATGCTACTAAGTAAAATAATTATTGTGATAATTGTCAAAAATACTGCAGAAGATGCCAGAGTAATCATTTTTTCTGTTAACACATTGGAAATTACTTTTTCAGTTTGAGCTCTTGCAACACCTAAGAATAAAATACCGATTACTTTGTTATTTGCATCTTTGATAGGGTCATAAGCAGTAAAATATTCTTCTCCAAGTATGTTAGCTTCTCCGATATAGAGTTCGCCTTTCATATTTGGTTTGTATGCTGCACTTGCTTTCCCAAGAGGCGTACCTACCGCTCTTTTACCATTATGATCTGTAATATTTGTTGATATTCTGTAAAAGTCATCACCTCTCTTAATAAAAATTGTCGCGACTACCCCTAAATCTTTACGAATAGTATCAACGAGTTCAAAATGTCCTTCAAGGTCATTATTGTGTTCATCAACTAAAATGCCGTTTTGTAACGAAAACTTACCATGAAACTTTTCTAAATATACCCAAGAAGAATTAATATCTCCATTGAGTTTATCTTTTAATGTCATTTCTTGCAAATCGTAAGCAAGTTTTTGTGCAGAAGATGAAGCTAAATAAAACGTTATTATTTGGCTAATAATAAATAAGGCAATCACAATAATGGCTAATTTTGTAGAAATCTTAAATTTCTTCATGCAATTCTCCTATATATATTTTTATTTTCATAACTATGCTTTTAATTTTAATAAAAGTTGTCAAGTAAATATTTGATAAACAGATAAATAATAGAAATTTTTATTTATTATCCATAAAAACTATATGTATTTTTTCTTGACAATATTTTATTTGTATTTAAAAGGGTAAAAGAGATAAAAGTTTAATCATAAACAAGTTATAAGGAGTCATTATGTTAAAAGTAGGAGTTGTCGGAGTAGGTCATCTGGGCAGACATCATGCAAGAATATTTGCAAGCATAGATAATTGTCAATTAATTGGTATATATGATAAAGTCAGTGAAAGAGCCGAAGAAATAGCCAAACAATATAATGTAAAATCTTTTAGCACTTATGAAGAGATGCTACAAGAAGTTGACGCTGTTGATATAGCGGCAACAACAACCTGGCATTATGACTTGGCAAAACCTGCTCTTGAACATGGTTGTCATGTATTTTTAGAAAAACCTATCACTTCAACTAAAGAGCAAGCTGATGAACTCCTCAAAATAGCTGATGAGAAGAAACTTAAAATTCAAGTAGGACATATAGAAAGATTTAATCCGGTAATCTTACAGTGTGCAGAAGATATTCATAATCCGATGTTTATAGAATCTCATCGTCTGGCACCTTTTACTCCACGCGGTTCAGATGTACCGGTTGTTTTAGATTTAATGATACACGATATAGACTTGATTATGTCTTTTATCCCAAGCAAAATAAAGGAAATCAGAGCATCCGGCGTAGGTATTCTAACACCAAGTATTGATATTGCTAATGCTCGCCTTGAATTTGAAAATGGAGCTATTGCTAATGTTACCGCAAGCAGAATCTCTATGAAAAGAGAAAGAAAGATTAGATTCTTTCAAAAAGACGCTTATATATCAGTAGATTTTCAAAATAAAAAGGTTGATTTACTCAAAAAATCAGCTAATATATATTCCGTACTACCTAAGATTTTAGCCGGTTCTACAGATTTTAATCCGGAAGACTTAGTTGATATGAAAGAAATTTTAGCACCTGAAGGAGGTAAAGATGCATTGACAATGGAATTAGAATCCTTTGTGAATGCAGTAAATCAAGATACAAAGCCTGTAGTTGACGGCTATGCCGGTGCTGCAGCTCTTGATGTTGCCTTACAAATAATGGATATAATAGAACTAAAAAAAATGAAATTTTAAAAAGGATAAAGAAAAATGACAACAATCTTAGTTAAAGATTTATCACAATTTCTTGGTCAAGAAGTTGAACTCAAAGGATGGGTCAGAAACATTCGTTCAAGTGGTAAATTATTATTTATAATTTTTCGAGACGGAAGCGGCGAAGTACAAGCCGTAGCCTTTAAGCCTAATCTCGGTGAAGAAAAATTCGCCTTAGCAAAAACTCTTAATTTAGAGTCATCAGTTATCATCAAAGGCATCCCTAAAAAACATCAAAAGATTGAAGATGCTTACGAACTCGATATTACCGACGTTGAACCAGTTCAAATCGCTGTTGATTATCCCATCGCTAAAAAAGAACACGGCCCTGATTTCTTACTCGCTAATCGCCACCTTTGGATACGTTCTCCTAAACAAAACGCTATCCTAAAGATCAGACATACCGTTTACTTTGCAATTTGTGAATATCTAAATAATAATAATTTCTATAGATTTGATTCTCCAATACTAACGCCTAATGCCTGTGAAGGAACAACTACCTTATTTGAAGTTCCTTACTTTGACGAAGGAACTGCCTACCTTTCACAATCAGGCCAACTTTATCTCGAAACAGGTATTATGAGTCTCGGTAGAGTTTATGACTTTGGTCCGGTATTTAGAGCTGAAAAATCAAAGACTCGTAAACATTTAACTGAATTCTGGATGATGGACGCTGAAGCTGCCTATGTAGAACACGAAGAAAATATGCAGATTCAAGAAGGTATGATAAGATTTGTTATCCAATCTGTTTTACAAAAGAACCTAAAGGATTTAGAAGTTTTAGAACGTGATATAGAAAAACTGAAAAAAGCAGATGCCCCATTCAAAAGAATGACTCACGCTGAAGCTATCAAACTATTACAATCAAAAGGCTCTCCAATAGGTGATAATGACGACTTTGGAGCTCAAGACGAAGCTATGATAACTGAAGGTAGCGACGTTCCGATATTTATTGAAAAATGGCCTAAAGAAATTAAAGCCTTTTATATGAAACGCGATAAAGATAATCCTAACCTTGTTCTTGGTGCTGATTTAATTGCTCCTGAAGGTTTTGGAGAAATCATCGGCGGTTCTCAAAGAGAAGACGACTATGATCTTCTTAAAGAACGTATGTTAAACGAAAATATGGACATGGATGCTTATCAATGGTATCTTGACCTCAGAAAATATGGTTCTGTGCCTCACAGTGGCTTTGGAATAGGTTTTGAAAGGATGGTTACCTGGATGTCAGGTGCTGCCCATATCAGAGAAACTATTCCTTTCCCAAGAATGATTTATCGTATCTATCCGTAATAATTATGTCATCCTGAGCGTTAGCGAAGGATCTTATGCTATACTATAATACAGCTAGATGAGATTCTTCACTCCGTTCAGAATGACAAACTATATGAGCAGTTTGATTACTGTTAGTCATAATTTTTATTACAAATCAACAATATGAGGTTTTATCGTTTATCTGTTTCAGTAAGACAATTAGTAGAATTTGTCTTTTTAAAAGGCAACTTGAGTATGTCTTTCTCATCTCCAAACAGAATGCAACAAGGCACTCAAGGTCATCAATTTATCCAGAAAAACAGAGAGACTGATGATTGGCAAAATGAAGTAAGTGTTAAATATGAAACCTCAAAAGATAATGCCTCAGTGTTGATTAAAGGTAGAATTGATGGAGTTTTTCAACAGGATGATATAACAATAGTTGAAGAAATTAAGACCTTTCTCGGTAATTCTGAATTTCTATCTTATAGCCTATTTGATTTAATACCGCCTAATGATTCAGTCAAGGATATGACATTTTCTTGTAAATCTGTTTTGCATTTAACTCAAGTTTTAGTTTATTCTTATATCTTTTTGAAAAACAATAACCTAAAAGAAATAACTGCTCGACTAAAATATCTTAAGCTTAATGATAATTCATCCTACAGTTTTGAATATAAATTTACTCAAACCCCGGATAATCAAGAATCGTATGATATCAAAATATTGGAACTTCTTTTTGATTATACCTTTTCGGTATGGCTAAAACATCATATAATTTTTTCTGAGTGGAGTTACCTTTCAAAACAATCATTGCTTGAACTCGAATTTCCTTTCAAATTTAGAGATGAACAACGTAAAATGGCTGCAGCTGTTTATAAGACTATTACTAATACTCATAATCTCTTTGTTCGAGCACCAACCGGAACCGGTAAGACTTTAGCTTCAATCTTTCCTGCTCTCAAAACAATGGGTGAAGAAAAGGTTGAAAAGATATTTTACCTTACTGCTAAAACTATAGGTAGAACTGTCGCCGAAAATACAATAAAACTATTACAGAGTAAAGGGGCAAAAGTTCGGTATTGTGTCATAACGGCTAAAGAAAAGGCTTGTTTAAAAGATTTTGCCTTGTGTGAACCTGACTATTGTGAATATACTCATGATTTTTATGATAAATTAAAAAGAGCACTTGAATATGCTATTAATTTTGACGTTTGGAATGCTGAAACTATACATAAGATAGCTATGAAATTTCAACTATGTCCTTTTGAGTTATCTTTAACCCTATCTCAATATGCAGAAGTAATCATTTGTGATTATAATTATTGTTTTGACCCGATAATACTTTTAAAGAGACATTTTGATGGTTTAGCTCATCAATATTGTTTTTTAATAGATGAGGCACATAATCTGACAGACAGAGCAAGAGAGATGTATTCCGGACAAATTTCTTCAGATTTACTGATTCAATGGTTAGAAACTTTTCCTAATAAAAAAAATCTTATTTATAAACAAATACAATTATTAGAAACAAATATAAAAAACACTTATCCTTTAGATAAGGATTTTTTTGTTTTACCTAAGTTTCCGGAATCTATTAGTAAAGAAGTTATAAGTATTCAGCAAAAGATCGAAAGACGACTTGAATCAAAAAATAAGCCTTTTGTCAAGTATATGTATTTGAAAATTTACTTTCAACTGCTTTTTTTTATGAATGTTCTAAATTCTATGTCTGAAAATCATATTATCTATTTTCAAAGAAATAAAGATAAGTATCTTTTAAAGATTTTTTGTGTTAATCCTCGGGATGCTTTTGCAGAATATTTGAAAAATGCTATGAGCTCAATTTTCTTTTCTGCTACTTTACACCCATTTACCTATTTTAGAGATATTCTCGCAGCCAAAGACTCCGATCCAAGTGTTTCATTGTTAAGTCCTTTTGATAAAGAAAAGTTTTCACTTTATTTATTTACAGGTATTAATACTATGTATCAAAATAGAGATAATGCATATAAGCCACTTGCTGAACTTATTTATAACGCTACCTCTCAAAAAAAAGGTAACTATCTAATTTATTTTCCGTCGTTTGCTTTTTTACAAAATGTGTATAATTTTCTGGCTGATTATAGAATTGACAACCTTGTCTGTCAACAACGCTCAATGAATGAATATGAAAGAGAACAATTCCTTTGTCAATTTGATAATCAAGAAAAACCTGTAACGGCATTAGCTGTTCTTGGGGGAATTTTTGCTGAAGGTATTGACCTTATAGGCGATAAACTAATCGGATGTATGATAATTAGTGTTGGCTTGCCTATGCTTGGGGGAGAAAAAACCTTCATCAAAGATTTTTATGATTTAAAACTTAATAGAGGCTTTGATTACGCTTATCGTTTTCCCGGTTTTAATAAAGTTATGCAAGCTGCCGGACGTGTAATTAGAACAGAAGAAGATAAAGGATGGGTTATATTAGTTGATACTCGTTATGCAAAAAGTATGTACAAAGAACTTTATCCTCCTGAATGGCAACATTTTAAAATATTTAATAACTTAAGCATTATAAATGATATAAAAAATTTTTGGCATAATGAAATTAAATAACTAAATTATTAATAAAAATATGAAGGTATAAAATGAGAAAAAGAATTGCAGTTTTAGGAATTACCGGTTCTATTGGTAAATCAACCATAGAGATAGTAAAATATCATCCCGAATCGTTTGAGATTGTCTTTGCTACCGCACATAGAGATTATGAGGGTTTATATAGTATTGCTAAAGAATTAAACATAAATAAAATAGCTATTGCAAATGAGTTTATGAGATTTAACCATAATGATGAACTTATTAATTTTTATCAAGGTCAAGATGAAATAATTAAATTAATTAAAAATGAAAATTATGATATATTGATCAATGCGGTTAGTGGTTCAGCCGGATTACCTTATACTATTGCAACTTTAGAAGCTAATAAAAATTTAGCACTTGCCAATAAGGAGTCTCTCGTTATGGCTGGTCATTTGATTAATGAATTGTTAAGTAAATCTGCCTCTAAAATTATTCCGGTTGATTCAGAACATAGTGCTATTTTTCAAGTATTACAAGGGCATTCAAATGAAGAAGTTAAGCTTTTGCATATAACAGCATCCGGGGGTTCGTTTAGGCAATTACCCTTAGAAGAATTTGGCAAGATTACAATTAAACAAGCTCTAAATCATCCCACTTGGAGTATGGGAACGAAGGTTACTCTTGATTCTGCTACTATGATGAATAAGGGCTTAGAGGTAATTGAAGCTCATTGGTTATTTAATCTCAGTTATAACAAGATAAAAGCTGTTATCCATCCACAGTCAGTAATTCACTCCTTGGTGGAGTTTGTTGACGGCTCAATTCTTGCTCAGATGAGTAAACCAACAATGGAATTACCCATACTTTTTGCCTTAACTTATCCTATACATTATCCTTCAAATAAAATTCAAACAAGTTTGATTGAGCTTGCAGCACTTACTTTTGAGACTATTGATGCTGCAAAATATCCCTTGTTTTATCTTGCTTGTCAATCCGGAGAGGCGGGCGGAATTATGCCAACAATTTTAAATGCCGCAAATGAAGGAGCTTTAGAACTATTTCTGAAAGAAAAGATATCCTTTAATGACATATATAAAATTGTGGATAAAACCTTGAATCTTTATGAAAATATTGCTTATCCGGATTTAGATACAATACTACATTTCAATAGAGAAGTAAAAGAAATGGTGCTTAACAATTATCTATGATAAAGGATTTTTTTAGAAAACAGGTCTCAGAATCTACTTATTATTTATTCAAAGATTTATATAAATTTATATCTTCTTTGAGATATTATGGGCATAGGTTTTATTGCCCAATATGTAATGGGAACTTTGTAAGGTTTTTAAGTATAGGTCACAATATTCCGGTTATTAAGACAAAAGAAATTATCGGTGCAGGATATAGAGAAAATGCGGCTTGCCCTCGATGTTATTCTACAGATAGAACAAGATTAATTTACCTTTTTTTAAAACATTATAAGCCTGAATTTTTTACCGCAAAGTTTAAATTATTACATATTGCTCCGGAGATTTCTTTTTATAGGTTGTTTAAGAAACTTAGAAATATTGATTGTTATTTTGCTGATTTGGACTCACCTTTGGCAGATATTAAAATGGATATTACTAATATAAAACTGTCAAGTGAATATTTTGATGTAATTATTTGTAATCATGTTTTAGAACATATTCCGGATGATATTCAAGCAATGAGCGAGTTATATCGAGTATTAAAAACAGGTGCTTATGCTATTTTACAAGTACCGATTTCATATAAAATTGACGAGACCTATGAAGATAATCTGATAAAAAGTCCCGAAGAAAGAGAAAGAGAATTTGGGCAAAGAGACCACGTAAGAATCTATGGGAAAGACTATATAGACAGATTACAATCAGTAGGGTTTAAAGTTACGATATTTGATTATAATATAAGTGTTTTTGCAGATAAAAAAAATAAATATTCCTTAGCTAAAGATGAAAAGATTTTCATTTGTGAAAAGGTTTAAAAAAGGTTATTGCTTAATTATTTTAGCATCAATATGTTCTACAAGCATCCTTGCTTGTAGCAAGAAAAACGTTCTATAAGCTTCCGGCTTGTAAAAAATAGAGTGCAAGCAAGGATGCTCGCACAACAAATGTTCTATAAGCTTCCGGCTTGTAGCAAGAAAAAGTTCTACAAACTTCCGGCTTATAGCAAAAAGGATGCAAGCAAGGATGCTCGCACAACAAATGTTCTATAAGCTTCCAGCTTGTAGGGAAAAAAGAGTGCAAGCAAGGATGCTCGCACAACAAACGTTCTATAAGCTTCCAGCTTGTAGTAAGAAGAGTGCAAGCAAGGATGCTTGCACAACAATTAAGCCGTCCTCAACTCACACTCGCTTTGCTCACTGCAAGTCAAGTCCGGCTATATGTTTTGCTATTTTATCAACAGCATTTTCTTTGTTTCTATTTTGGTATTGGTTTTCATTCTATAGAAATACATACCACTACTTAGTTCTTTACCCTTGTCATCTTTAGCATTCCAGGTTATAGTATGATTTCCATGATTATATTCCTTGTTGATTAAGGTTTTAACTTTTCTACCCTTAATATCAAATATCTCAATCTGTACATTTGAAGCCTCTTTCAGGCTAAAGCTAATAGTTGTCTCAGGGTTAAACGGATTTGGGTAGTTGTTGTTTAGTTTAGTGATTGTTGGAGTTATTGTAAGGTCGTTTTCTGAAACATAGTTTATAATTTCTTCATTTGATGGGATTGATTCTCCGTCAGGATTAACATATACAGCTGTAACAAAATATCTGTAAGTATTGTTAAGGGAAATGTTTGTGTCTGTATATTGAGTAGTTTCAATAACACCGGTAATAGCTAAACTATCTCTATAAACCTTATATCCCGCAAGAGTCATAGTTTCAGGAATGCCTTGAGGACTTTCCCATATCAAGATGATAGAGTCTTCTTCAGCTTCACCTGCAAGATTGACAGGCGGATTAAATACCGGGATAAGCAAGCTTGCAGAAACTTCATTTGAAGGAATAGATTCACCGTTAGGTTCTTGATAGATAGCGGTTACAAAATAAGTGTATTCAATATTTGGCAATACTTCTGTATCTGTAAACATTGACTCTGTAACTACTTCTGTTATTGCTAAGCTATCTCGATAAACCTTATAACCAACCAAGGCTCTGTTTCTGTTATCAGGAGCTTCCCAAGTTAAGAGTATTTCAGTATATGAAACTTCTACTGATAGGTTTTGTGGTGGATTAAAGACAGGGATAAGTTCAAAATGAGCAGTAAGATTGACATTGTTTTCAGGCATAGTAAAGGTATAAACTGAATCAGTCGAAACAACATCTCTTTGTCTCTGCATATTCTTGCTTGTAAGTATTTGATTGCTTGAACTTAATAAATTTCTGCCATCTGTTTCTAAAGTCCAGTTTACAAATTGATAACCCTCATTTGCTGTTGCTGTAACGGTCACAGAATCATTATAATGATAAGATCCGACACCTGTAACAGTACCTGTGTTTTCAGGATTAACACTTAAGCTGACAGTATATTCTATCTGTTCAAATTGAGCATACCAGGTAATATCTTCTGCCGGCATAGTAACAGGGAATACAACAGGATTATTACCCTCTGCATCACTTGTCCAGCCTATGAATGACCAACCGGCATTATTTTCGACTGTTAAGTCAATCTCATTTATTATAGTATTAAAATTAAAGGTCTCCGGACCGCTTACTGTTCCTGCATTTTCAGGATTAACAACGAGAGTGAGATTATAGGAAATCATTGTAAAATGAGCAAACAGATTAACATCATGAGCAGGCATTGTAAATTCATAAACTGGTTCAGTACTAAGTATCTCTCTATTTCTACTAACATTGTTTCTGTCATTAGTAAGTGACCAGTGAGCAAAATCATAACCTTCATTTGCTTCTGCTGAAACAGTTACAATATCTCCAAGGGCATATTCATCTGCACCGGTTAAAACCCCACCATTTTCAGGAACTGCTGTTAATGTAACGTCATAAGGAATAAGTTCAAACTGTGCATACCAGGTAATATCTTCTGACGGCATAGTGACAGGGAAAACTACGGGATTATTACCCTCTGCATCACTTGTCCAGCCTATGAATGTCCAACCGGCATTATTTTCTACTAATAAATCAATTTCGTTTATTGTTGTGTTAAAATTAAAGGTCTCCGGACCGCTTACTGTCCCTGCATTTTCAGGATTGGCAATGAGAGTGAGATTGTATGTAATAAGTTCAAAGTTGGCTGTATAATCTAAATCTTCTGTGACAGTAAAGGTGTATTCTGTTTCATCACTAATTTCTGTATCGGTTACATCTGTCCAGTTTACAAATTGATACCCGTCATTTGGGATTGCTGTGATTGTAACTTCGGTATTTTCTTCGTAAGAGCCTTCGCCTGTAACTTCACCTGAATTCTCCGGATTAATATCTAAGGCTACACTGTACATAGTCGGTGGAATAAGTTCAAAGTTAGCTGTATAATTAATATCTTCTGTAATATCAAAGGTATAAATGCTATCTATGTTGATAATTTGTTCATCTTCATCAGTCCAGTTGATAAAATAATAACCCTGATTTGCTGTTGCTGTGATAATAACTGTTTCACCTTCTTCATAAATGCCGGTTCCTGTTACAGTACCTGCATTTATTGGATTAACATTTAAACTAACCGAATACTCAGGGATAGAATTAAAGACCGCAGTAAAATGAGCATCAGCAGTTATCATAAACTCATAAGTCTGCTCTTCTATAGTTATTTGATTTTCATCCAGCCAATGAGAGAACTCATAGCCTTCATTTGCAGTGGCTGTGATAGTAACATGGCTGTTTTCTGCAAATGTACCTGCACCTGAAACAGTTCCTGCTTCTTCAGGTTGAGCAGATAAAGTAACAGTGTATTCAGTAGGAGGAATTTCTGCAAAGTTAGCTGTATAATTAATATCTTCTGTAATATCAAAGGTGTAAATGCTATCTATTGATATGACTTGTTCATCAGCATCTGTCCAGTTGATAAAGTTATATCCTGTATTTGCAGTTGCTGTGATAATAACTGTTTCACCTTCTTCATAAACGCCGGTTCCTGTAACAGTACCTGCATTTATTGGATTAACATTTAAAGTAACTGAATACTCAGAGATAGAATTAAAGACAGCAGTAAAATGAGCATCAGCAGTTATCATAAACTCATAAGTCTGCTCTTCTATAGTTATTTGATTTTCATCCAGCCAATGAGAGAACTCATAGCCTTCATTTGCAGTGGCTGTGATAGTAACATGGC